>MDSV01087093.1_pt1 | contig 14246 bp, 15 predicted proteins | sample 810851 | NCBI WGS metagenome assembly MDSV01 (sample SAMN05326640, study PRJNA326480) | marine metagenome | isolation source: seawater | place: Atlantic Ocean: North East | collected 2012 | reverse complement strand
TAAGAATTTATAACAAAAAGGATCAATATGTCAGAAGACGTTTCAAGCAAAGTTAAAAAAATTGTAGCTGATCATTTAGGTATAGATGAGTCAAAAGTAACTGAAGAGTCAAGTTTTATAGACGACTTAGGTGCAGATAGTTTAGATACAGTAGAGTTAGTAATGGCTTTTGAAGAGGAATTTGGATCTGAAATATCAGATAGCGAAGCTGAGAAAATTTTAACTGTAGGAGATGCGGTTAAGTTTATCGAGGGTAAAGCTAATTAATAGTATCAATGCCCTCAGAAAAAGACGGGGTGATGATCGTTTTATCTTCCCCTTCAGGAGCTGGTAAAACGACATTAGTGACCATGTTATCTAAAATAGATAATTATGAAATTTCTATATCCCACACAACTAGAGAACCAAGAAATAACGAGATAAATAATAAAGATTATTACTTTATAAATAAAGATGAATTTGAAAGGTTAATCAAAAATCAAGAATTTCTTGAATATGCAAAAGTTTTTAATAATTTTTATGGAACATCAAGAACTCCAGTTATTAATAAACTAAGTAAAGGAAAAAATGTTTTATTCGATATTGATTGGCAAGGTGCAGATCAATTAAAAAATAAAAAATTAGATTATAAGCTAATTACTTTTTTTATATTACCACCGAGTAAAAAAATTTTGTACAAAAGACTTTCTAATAGAGACATGAAGGATAAATTAATTGCTGAAGAGAGAATGAAGCAGTTTGAAAGAGATGTGTTACACTGGATAAATTATGACTATGTAGTAATAAATGATAATTTAGAAAATTGTTATTTAAAAATTAATAATTTAATTAAAGCAGAAATGAATAATGGTTCTAAAGATTACGATTTAGAATTTGTTAGAAATCATGTTGAAAAATTAACTTCCTAAACCTTCGAATTCTTCAGTCAATTTATAATATGTTTCACAGCTTAAATTTTGAGGTCTCAAGTTTAGGTTAATTTTCAGTTTGTCAATAATCCTTAGATCACCATTAAATAATTGATTAAAAGGCTTTTTTATCATTTTTCTTCTTTGATTAAAAAAAATTCTTGTAATTTTCTCCAAATTTCTGGGGTTTTTTAATTTATAAAAATTTTTTTTTGGTGAAAACAAAATTAAAGAACTATCAATTTTTGGTTTAGGAAAAAATGAACTTGGTTTTATATCACAAATTTTTGTTATTTTTAATTTCCAATTCGCTAAAATTGATAATCTTCCGTAAGACGATGTATTAAATTTTGCAATTACTCTATTAGCAACTTCTTTTTGAAACATCAGTATAAGATGATCAAACCAAAAATTATTATTTAAGTTGATAATCCACTTAGATAAAATTTCTGTTGAAATATTATATGGAAGATTTCCAAAAACAATTACTCTTTCATTAAATATCTTATTTTCTTCAATATTCAAAATATCATCGTTAATTATGTTTAATTTATTTTTAAATTTTTTCTTTAAATCCAATGCTAAGTTATTATCTTTTTCAATTACTAAAAGTTTTTTAGGTTTATGTTTAAGAATATATGATGTTAAATTACCAGTTCCAGGACCAACTTCCATTACAAATTTATTTTCAATTGAAACAATATTAACTATTTTATTAAGAATTTCTTCATCAATTAGAAAATTTTGACCTAAACTTTTTTTTGCTTTGATCAATTTTTTTCCAAGAAAGTAATTGCTTTTATTAAACTTAAAGGATTTGATAAGTTTTTACCTAGCATTTTTTCATTAGGACCATGATCTGGAGAAATTCTTAAAAAAGGTAAGCCTAGAGTTATATTTATTGCGTCATACTCATAAAGTGTCTTCATTGGAGTAAGAACTTGATCATGATACATTCCCACAATTACATCAAATTTTTTTCTATTAGCTTTTAAAAAAATAGTATCAGCAGAGTGTGGTCCTGTTACATTAATTTTATTTTGAATTAAGTGCTTTATAGAAGGTTTTATTATCTTATCATCTTCATTAAATTTATCGATAGTTTCACAATGAGGATTAAGTCCAAGGATGGCTATTCTTGGATTAAATCTTAAATATTTTTTAAAAAAATCATTAATTAAATATATTTTTTGGATTATTAATTTTTTTGTAACAGCTTTTGCAACATATTTAACAGGCAGATGAGTAGTTATAGGGCATACTGATAATTTACTATTATAAATTAACATTGCATTTTTTTTTACATGAAATTTTTGAGCTATATATTCAGTCATACCTAAAAATTTTTTATTTAAAAAATTTTTCTTAGAAATAGGACCATTGATAAATTTATTAGTTACTCCACTTTTTAAAATTTTAAAGGTGGTTTCAAAACATTTTTTTAAATAAGGATTAGATTCGTTAGATATTTTATGAAAAGCTAGATTGTTATTATAATGAATATCTATTAGATTAATAGAATTATTATCTAATTTTTCCTTGTAAATATAATTTGGATTAATCAATTTAATTTTTTTCTTAAATTTAAATTTTTTCATTTGATATCTTAAAATTTTTACAGAACAAATTAAAATTAAAGGGCTTTTAAATTTTTTAAATTTTAGAGATTTAAAAAAAATTTCTAAGAAAATACTATTTGGTTCACCATGTACAATTAAGATTGGTTTATAGCTCATTAATAGTAATATTTTGTTTGACTCGATTAAAATACGCTATTGAAAACCTTTCGAGTTGTTGGTTTTTTTCAAAATTAATTTTGTTATTTAGTACTTTATTCTTATCTATCTCCTTTTTATTAAACTTAACATCATCAATTTTAATTATTATAAAATTATCAGAAATTTTAATGGGCTTTGAAATTTGTCCCTTATTTAAATTAATTAAAGATTTTAGTATATTTGGTGATAATGATGTTTCTTCTATCCATCCAATTTTACCGCCCATTTTTGCTGACTCTGACTTGCTATAAATATTTGCAGTATTATCAAATCCTATTTCATTAGAACTTGATATAATTTCTTTATATATTTTACTTATATTTAAATTTTTTTTGTTATTAATTAAAATTTCAGATAATAATAATTGTCTTTTATTAGTCATCATCTTGATCTCATTTTCAATTTGTTTAATTAATCCATTTTCATTAATTACAACTTGGTTGTTAAATTTTCTAAATATTAAATTATTCCATAGCATTTCAATTGATATCTTTTTTTTTATATACTCATAGTCTAGATCTTGCTTCTTTAAATATTCTAAAAACACTTTTTCATCATTTATTCCCAAACTATTATAAAGATTTTTAATAATTTTTTTAAGATTTGGATCCTCCAATGAATTTTTAAGTGAATAATATTTATTTAATTCTATTTCTTTAATCTTTTCTTTTAGAATTGAGTCTTTAGCTATTTTTTTTAATTGTAAATTATCTATTTTTTTTAAATTAGTATTTAAAATTCCCAAGTATTTTTCTTCAAGTTTTAGATCATATGAAGTCACTATTTCATTGTTTATCTTATAAATAATTTTATTTTCTAATGCAAATGATTGATAAATGCTTAAATAAAAAAAAATTAACAAATAATAAATTTTTTTTTTCATCAGTTAAAGCTACTTACACCCCCAAACGGAACCAAACTTAATGTAAAGAAAATTTCTTTTTCTGGTTTAAGATCAGAGTCTCTATAAAATTCCTTATTAAATTTAACAGACGCTACTAAACAATCATTTTTATATTTGTATATTAAATTATAAAATTCTGTAGCACTCCTTTGATTATCTCTTCTTACATTAAAATTAAGACTATTATTTTTGTCCAATTCAAAAGACGTTGAATTTGATGTGAAGCTATCATTTATATCATTATTTTTTTCATCCGAATATTCAAAGGTAGTAACGAATTTATTTATTGATAACGTTGAAGAAATACTATCATAGTTTGATTTATTAAAATTATTATCAATAGCAAAACTATATTTAAAACTTAATGGATCATTGGGATACATTTCTAAATTTCCAAACAAGTCAGAAGATTTTTTCCCTAGTGTACTAGATTTTGGTAAATCAAAATTATTTTTTAGTCTAAAAAGTGATGAAATATCTAGATTGAGTAAATCTTTATTATTACTTTTGTTTATTTTATTATATGAAATTCCGTAGGTTAGTGATGAACCACCTTCAACCGTTTCATTATTTGCAATTCTATTGAAAGAAAAAATTTTAGAAGAGTCTATCCTACGATTATCTAAGCTTAAATTCTTTGTTTTATTTGGACTATACATAATCGAAAACTTAGGAGTAAAATTGTTAATATAAACAGAACTTTCTTTTTTAAGAGGATAGTTGACGTTATATTGAACAATTGCAGCTAGTGATTGTTCAAAATCATCTTTGTATTTATTAGAATTTTTAGCGTCTACGTTAACATTTTTTACCAATGTATTAATGTTTGTTACAAATCCATTTTTTGAAAAATTTGGCATACTACTATATTGAAAATCGTTTATTAAAATTCCTTCATATAGATTTGTGTCATATTTTCTTTGACTACCATATGATTTTAAAAATATATTATTTCCATTTTTTGAGTTAATTCTTTTTTCAAGTCTATATTTTGGATAAATAAATTCATGTCTACTACTTTTATCTTTAGATAAATCTTCATAAACCTCAATCGAAGAAGAAAAATTTATATTATTTTTATCTCCCTGAAAATCTAGATAAGAATGTAAAAAATTTTTATTCTGTATTAATTTTTCATGTTCTATTTTGTATACTTTTAAATATTCATCATTATTTACTTTTTGTAAATTTAGCTCGATATTACTCTCATCAAAAAATTCGTTATTTACATCAAAATTAGACTTTGAATAAAAGTGCATTTTTGATTTGTTATTAGACGACAAGTACCCAGATGGCGCATAACTAAAATCAACAATATGCTCATTTTTTTTATTTACTTGCCTATATTCATTTTGAAACACAACATCATCATTAAAAAAAAGTTTTGGCTTAAAAGTTAAATCTTTATTTTCAGAAATAACGTGAAAATATGGAATATTTATTGAAGTTCCTATGTTTTTTGAACTGCTAAATTTTGGAGTTAAAAATCCAGATTTACGATTAACGGTAGGATCTGGATGTGAGAATCTTGGAAAATAAAGAGCTGGGACATCATATATTTTAAGCCAAGCATTTTTATAATTTATTCTTTGCTCTTTTTTATCGTGTTCAATTTCTTCTGCATACATACTCCAAGGTGGACACTCACTATCATCATTACAGGTTGTAAAAACCCCTTTTTTTAAAAAAGACGATTTTTCTTTAATTTTGATACTTTTTGCAATTAATCGAGGGTCATTATTTTTGTTACCAAACATTAAGTTGTTAAAATTAATATTTAGATCTCTACCATAAATATTTTTATGTTTAGTGTCTATCATGACATCTTTTAAAAAATAATTATTGTTTTGAAAATCAACAAACTTTACATCTTTACCTAAAAATTTATTAGACTTAGCGTCAAGTATAAACTCATTTAGTTCAAAATAATTATTCAAATAGTCCTTAATGCTTACTAATTTCTTTGAAATAATTTTTTTGTTTTTTATTTCATAGCTAAATTCATCTAGATTCATTTTGTAATCATTATTGTAAATAATGTTTGTTTTCGTTTCTGAATAAATTTTATTATTTTTCTTTGAAAAATAAAAATGATCCCCATAAACTTCAATATTATTTAAGTCATCTTTAATATTCACATTATTAATAATTTCAAATAAATTTAAAGTTTTGTTATAAATAACTTTTGAACTAGTTGCTTTAATCATATTTATATTATCTTTAAGACTAACATTATCTAAAATTTCAATTAATCCTAAATTTTCTGAATAAATAATTCTTCTACTTGAAGCGTTAATTTTATTGAGATTATCTTTAAAATAAACTTGTTTTGTAATTTTATATAAATTTGAATTTCTGTTGTATTCAAACTGATCTGCATTTATAACTATATTTTTTCCAATTTTAATTTGAATATCGCCCTTACCTGAAATTATGTTTCCTTCTTCTAAAATTTTAATACTATTACCTGAATATTCAATTTTTTCTGCATTTAAAAACTCAATATTTAAAAATGATAATATTATGTAATAAAATAATAATTTAATTTTATTTTTCATTTATACGAACCATTCCAATTCCAGTTAAAATAGAAACTATAAGATGTGGCAACCAAACTGACAATGTAACAGGCAACTTATTATTTTCTCCCAATAAAGATGAAAAATGATTTATATAAAATATTAAAACAGAAACAAATATTCCTAATAACAAATAAAACACCTTCGGTTTATTAATTGGTATATTAAGCATTAAAACTGATGCAAATATTGTTAATATAGTTAAATAAATTGGAAATGAATAAAGTTTTTGTAAATGCAAATTTATTTCTTTTACAGAGTATCCAACTGAAATATAATCTTTTTTCAACTCATATAACTCCCACAAAGTTAATGAGCTCAAATTTGAAAAAAGGGTATTAATTTTTTCAGAGTTAAAGTTACTATCAAACAAAAAATTTTCTTTAATTAATCTCATATTGTTTTCTACTATAATAGCTCTTTTAATAATCCATTTGTTTTTAACAATATTAATATTGTCAGCATAAATATATTTTTTTGGAACAAAATTTTGATCAAATTGTGAAATAATCACCTCTTTTAAATTATTTCCTTCAATTAATTTGGCATTAATAATGTTAGTTTGATCTAAAATCTCATCTTTAATCCAGATGCCATTATCTGTAATTACAGCAAGATATTTGTTATCGGTTGCGAAATCATTTTTTATATCAAGATATATATGTTTTAATTTAGCTGAAAAATTATAAAAAAAAATTATTATTATCAAACTTACAACAAATGATACTAAAGAAATTATATTTATTAATTTAATATTATCTATCCCAAAATTTTTTAAAATTATAAGTTCATTATTTTCTATTAGGTGTATTATTAAAAATTGAGTTGAAATTAAAAAAATAAATGGAAAGAGATCATTTAAAACAGTTGGAGCATTTAAAAAGTTTAATAATAAAGGATAATATAAACTATCACTAATATCTTTAAAAAAATTTATTTCTTCAAATAAATTTAATAACAAAACTAATAAAAAGAAAACTAAAGTAATAATTGATATTAATTTAATAAAATTAAAAATTATATATTTAATATATGTTTTCATAATTTATAATTTTTTTTGAGCATTGAAAAATAAAGTATTAAAAAAAATAAAATTGGAAAAATAAAAATAACCAAATCATTAATTTTATTTAAACCTGAATATTTGATCAATATTTCAGAGATAAATATTGTAATAAATCCAAATAAAAAAATAATTATATTATATAATTTATAATACCTATTGAATTTATCATTCAAAAGTAGCATACATGCGATTAAACATACAGTTGGAATATAAAGTGGCAATGAAAATCTCTTAAAAATTTCCTGAACTATATCTTTGCTACTTCCTTTGTGACATCTTAATTCTTCTCTATTAATATAAAATTTCTTTTTGTAATTATTATTGTTCAAATAACATTTAATAATATTAGAAGATTTATTTTCTTGTATCTTTGGAATGACGGTAGATTTTGATGAAAATTTAGAAAGATTAAATTCAAAATTTTCAAATCTAAAATTAGAAAAATCTTTTAGGTTACTGCTCGTAAATACTTCTCCATTTTTCAACACTAAAAAATTTTTATTATTTTTTGTAACAATCTCTCCCTCATTTGCAATTATAATTTCAAATTCTTTATTATTTTTTTTTTGATCTTTAATTAATATATTTTTAAATTTTTTATTATCCCTCCTTTGTTTGTCTACATAAATAGTTAAATTAGACAATGTATCTATAAATTTTTTTTCTTTTATTAAGGATGGAAAAAAATCAATATTAGACATTCTCACAAAAGATTTGCCAATGCTTTGTGTTTTTGGAGATATATAGGATGCTAGTGTTAATTGTAAAAATAGATAAATTAATGAAAATACAATAATTTTATTAATAAATTGAAATTTTGAAATTCCAACAGACCAATAAATTGATAGTTCATTGTCATTATCATATTTTAAAATAATATAAAAAAGTGAGATGAATAATGAGACTAGAAAAAGTTTAGAAAAAATTTTTGGAAAATTTAATAAAGTATATAAAAAATAAACTTTGAATCCATGCCCATCTTCAGACACAAAATCAAGATAATTCACTGCTTGAATTACCCAAACTATTATGGACAAAGAAAATATTAATATAAAAAAACTTAAAAAAGCATCTATTAAAAACTTTCTAAAAATTAATTTTTTCATTGAAATATGATAATTTAATTCATATATAGCACTCAACTCGTTTTGAGTGTATTTAAAATTTATGAGTGTTCAAATTATTTATAAAATTAGTGGATTTAAAAAATTTTCATCAAATTCAATCCTATTTGTTGATGAAAAATACAATATTAATGGGTTAAAAAAATATTTGTCAATAGATGAATTTTCTTACATTTCAGATCTACTGAAAACAGTTGATCTAAAAAAGAAATTACAAACGTTTCAAATAAGTTCTAAAAAAAAAAATAATTTTAGTAGCTGTAAAAAAAGATTTTAAGATAATAGACGTTGAAAATTTAGGGGCAGAATTATATCGTTTAATTAATAATCCTAAAAAAAGTGATTATTTAATAAACTCAGATACAATAAATAGTAAGCTAGAAAACTTTTTAGGTCACTTACTTCATGGGTTGAAATTAAAATCCTATGAATTTAATAAATATAAAACAAAAAAAGATGCAAAAATTATTACTATCAATGTATTTGGTAACAAGAATAAACCTTCAGCTTATAATCAATTAAAATTTAAAGCTTTAGAGGAAGGTACTTTTTATACAAGAGATCTAGTTTCTGAACCAGGAAATGTCCTTCATCCAGATGAGTATGCAAAAAGATTAAACTCTCTCAAAAAAAATGGCTTGAAAGTAAATATTTATGATAATAAAAAATTAAAAAAATTAGGTATGAATGCTTTACTTGGTGTAGGACAGGGAAGTATCAGAGGATCATATCTTGTGACAATAGAGTGGAATGGAACAAAAGATAATTCTAAACCCTTAGCTTTTGTTGGAAAAGGAGTGTGTTTTGATACCGGTGGTTATTCCCTTAAGCCAGCTAAATTTATGGAAGATATGACTTATGACATGGCAGGCTCAGCAACTGTAGTTGGTTTAATGAAAAACCTTGCATTGAGAAAAGCAAAAATTAATGCAATTGGTGTTGTTGGACTTGTAGAGAATATGGTGAGTGGAAATGCTCAAAGGCCAGGAGATATAGTTAAATCATATAGTGGTAAAACGATAGAAATTTTAAACACAGATGCAGAGGGTAGATTAGTTTTAGCTGATGCTTTAACTTTTACAGAAAAAAAATTTCAACCTAAGTTTATAGTAGATCTAGCCACTTTAACAGGTGCCATTATAGTTTCATTAGGATCAGAATATGCAGGACTTTTTTCTAACAATGATAAATTATCAAAGCAACTACTTGATGCAGGTGAAAAAGTAGATGAAAAATTATGGAGAATGCCTTTGCATAAAAACTTTGACAAATTAATAAATTCAAAAAATGCTGACATGCAAAACATAAATTATGTAGGTGGTGCTGGATCAACAACTGCAGCACAATTTTTACAAAGATTTATTTTAAACAAAACCCCATGGGCCCATTTAGACATTGCTGGAATGGCATTTTCAAAGTATGGAGGAGCGCTAAATTCAGGTGGAGCAACAGGTTATGGTGTAAGATTGCTAAATCAACTAATAGAGGATAATTATGAGTAATATAGAGAAAACTTTATCTATAATAAAACCTGATGCTGTGGAAAGGAACTTAGACAGTGAAATTAAAGAGTTATTTGTAAATAAAGGCTTTGTTATTGTAAAAGAAAAAAAAATCCAGATTGAAAAATCCGAAGCTGAAAAATTTTATAAAGTTCACGAAACTAAGCCATTTTATAACGATTTATGCGCTTATCTTTCATCTGGCCCAATTGTAGTGATGATACTTGAAAAAGAGAACGCAGTTTTAGCAAATAGAGAAATAATGGGAGCTACAAATCCAAAGGATGCTCAAGAGGGCACAATACGAAAAAAATTTGGAATTTCTATAGATAAAAATTCTGTGCATGGATCAGATAGTGTTGAGAACGCTAAAATCGAAATAGATTTTTTTTTTAAGGATTAAAAATTTTTAAAATAGCTCTAGGATATAATTTGTGCTCTTTAGTTAAAATTCTTTTAGATAAAGATATAGGTGTATCATTTTTTTGAATTTTTACCTTACTTTGAAGAATAATTTTCCCAGAGTCTAATCTAGAATTTACAAAATGCACCGTACAACCAGAATATTTTTCTTTATTATGTATCGCTCTTTTATGAGTGTTCAGACCTTTAAATTTTGGGAGAAGTGATGGATGGATATTTATTATTTTTCCATCAAAATTTTTTATAAATGTTTTTGATAATATTTTCATAAAACCAGCAAGACAAATTAAATTTATTTTATTTTTTTTTAAATAAACTAGAATTCTTTTTTCAGCTAAGTTTTTATTTTTAAAATTAAATACTTTTTTTTTAATTCTAAAAACTTTTCCGAAATTTAAACCTTTTGATTTAGGATTATTTGATATTATTAAATTCACTGATATAGGTGATTTTTTTTGTTTAGAAAATTTTATAAGAGATTTTAAATTACTTCCATTTCCTGAAATGAAAACAGCAGTTTTTATTTTATTAGATCCAGTTGATTGATCCATTTATATTTATTTTATTTTTTCCTTTAGAAATTTTTCCAATTATGTAGGGCTCATACTTTCTTGTGAAGTATTTTTTTATTTTTTTTATATTTTTAGGACTAATTATTAAACAAAAACCAACACCACAGTTAAATGTTTTAAGCATTTCTTGATCTGAAATACCATTTTTCTTTAACCATTTAAAAATTTTAGAAGTTTTAATTTTATCTAAATCTATTTTTGCGGTTAAATTGTCAGGAACAACTCTTTTTATGTTATCAGCTAAACCACCACCAGTTATATTTGCACATCCATTAACTAAATTTTTATCAATTAATTTAAGTACTTCATTAACATAAATTTTTGTTGGTTTTAAAAGTTCTTTTTTCAAAAATTTATTTTTTTTAATATTAATTTTTTTTTTATTAAGCATGTATCTGACAAGTGAATAGCCGTTTGAATGAAGTCCATTAGAAGGGATACTCAATATTAAATCATTTAATTTAATTTTACTTTTATTTAAAATTTTATTTTTACTAACCACACCTACCGCAAACCCAGCAATATCAAATTTCCCTTTTTCATAAGTACCAGGCATTTCTGCAGTTTCACCGCCAACTAATTCACAATTTGATATTTTACATCCATTATTAATACCTTTGATAATTGATTTTAATTTACTTAAATTAATTTTATTTATGGATATATAATCTAAAAAGAGAAGAGGCCTAGCTCCTTGGACAATTAAGTCATTTACACTCATTGCTACAAGATCAATTCCAATTGTGTCATATTTTTTTAGAGTATTTGCAATTTCAATTTTTGTGCCAACACCATCTGTGCATGCAACAATTTTGGGCTGTTTTATATGGTTAGGAATGTCCGATATTGAGCCAAAACCTCCAATGTTAGAAAACTTTTTTTTGCCTTTTTTTTTTGATGAAACTGATGAAATGAAATTAACAAACTTATCAGCTGCATTAATGTTAACTCCACTTTTTTTATAGGTAAATAATTTTTTATTCATTAATATGCTTTATGAAATTTTATTTTAAATATTATTATATTAAAAAACTATATATTTATTTTTGCTTCCTTGCTTTATTAAATATTTTTTTTTCCACAGATAATTCTGTCGCAAAGACTTTTTTGATAGATGATATTGAAATCTCTACTCCATTTGAGATTGATTTTAATAAAAACAGGATAATTGATGAGGGGTTTATTCAAGCGTATAATGAGTTAATTTTATCTATTGCTAAATCTAAAGATCATAAAAAACTTAGAAAAACCCCATTAAGAATAATAAAAGGTACAATAGAAACATTTTCTATAAAAGAAGAAAAATTTATTGATGACACATATTACTTAACTTTAAATGTATCCTTTAATAAAAAAAATATTTTTAGTTTGTTGGAAAGTAAAAATATTTTTCCATCCTTGCCAATTAAAAAAAGTGTTTTTTTTATTCCAATTATTGTAGATGAAAATAAGAATGAAATTTCAATGTTTTCAGAAAGTAATTTATTCAATAATTGGAATAAAGATATTAAAAAACATCACCTTCTTAAATATGTTTTGCCTACTGAAGATTTAGAGGATTTTAATTTAATAAAGCTCAATTCAAAAAACTTAGAAAACTATGATTTTAAAAAAATAATTAAAAAATATAATTTAGACGATTATATTATTATGATTGTTTTTAAAAATAATAAAGAAACTAGAGTGCTAAATAAGATAAATTTTAATTCAAAAACCGATCTAAAAAATTTTACACTTGATTATTTAAACTTAGATAATGATATAAAAATAAAAAAATTTATAGAACAATTTAAATTGTTATATGAAAATTACTGGAAATCAAAAAATGAAATTAATACTTCAGTTAAACTATCTATAATTATCTCAATTAAAAATAATAATAGTTCAAAAATTTCAAAATTTGAGCAACTATTAAATAATGTAGACTTGATATATGAATTTAATATTTTCAAATTTAATAATAAAGAAAACATTTATAAAATAACATTCAATGGGTCTCCTGACACCTTTTTAAGTATTATGAAGGATAAAAATTATGATATTGAAACTCAAAATAAAATATGGTCTATAAAATGAGTAATTTAAACCAATTAATTTTAAAGTTTGATTATGAACAAAATTTTAGAGACCAAGATTTTTATGTTTCTAAAAGTAATGAATATTCATTTAAATTATTAAAAAGTTGGCCAAAATGGGAAAAAAATTTTGTAAATATAATAGGAGAAAAGTTTTCTGGAAAAACACATTTAATAAAAATTTTTTTAAATAATTTTAAAGGAATAAAACTGGAAGCTAATAACATTAATAACGAAACACTTAAAGAAATAAAGATCTATGAAAATATTGTTATAGAGAATCTTAATAGTGAAATTGATGAAAATTTGTTTTTTACAATATTAAATATTATTGATCAGGATAATAAATTTTTAATTGTCACTTCCATAAAACCTATTGTTGAACTAAAGTTTAAGCTAAAAGATTTAAATTCTAGATCAAAAAATTTTATTTTATCCACAATAGAAAAACCAGAGGATGATCTTGTGTTTGCATTATTATTGAAAAATCTATCTGATCGACAAATATTAATTGATAAAAAGCTAATTGATTTTATTATTAAAAGAATAGACAGATCCTATGGCAAAATCTCTGATTTTATATATAAAATCAACGAAATTAGTTTAAAAAGAAAAAAACCAATCGATTTTAAAATTATTAAAGAAGCTTTGGGAGAATAGTTGAATAAATATAGAACTCATAACTGCAATCAATTAAGAAAAAAGGATTTGGATAAGAAAATTACTCTTTCTGGATGGATTAATAAAAAAAGAGATCATGGAAATCTGTTATTTATTGATCTTCGTGATAACTACGGAATCACACAATGCATTATAGATAAAGAGAACGCAAATTTTTTAGAACTAGAAAAAATACAATTAGAAACAGTTATTAAAATTGATGGAAAAGTTATCAGTCGTTCAAATGAAACAATAAATAAAGATATAGCTACAGGTGAGATTGAAGTTTCAATCGATAAATTTGAAATTTTAGGAACTTGTAAAGAATTACCTATGCCAGTATTTAGTGATCAAGAATATTCTGAGGAAATAAGACTAAAATATAGATTTTTAGATTTAAGAAGAAAAAAAATACATGAAAATATTATTTTAAGATCTAAGGTAATTTCGTTTATCAGAGATGAAATGATAAAACTTGGTTTCTTAGAATTTCAAACACCAATTCTTACTTCATCTAGCCCTGAAGGCGCAAGGGATTTTCTAGTTCCTAGTAGGTTATACCCAGGAAAGTTTTATGCATTACCTCAAGCACCTCAACAATTTAAACAATTAATTATGGTTTCTGGGTTTGATAAATATTTTCAAATTGCCCCAT
>MDSV01214299.1_pt1 | contig 14247 bp, 9 predicted proteins | sample 810851 | NCBI WGS metagenome assembly MDSV01 (sample SAMN05326640, study PRJNA326480) | marine metagenome | isolation source: seawater | place: Atlantic Ocean: North East | collected 2012 | reverse complement strand
GCTATCTTTATATGCTTGTTCAACAGTAATGGTTTGAGGATTGGCGTTTGAATTCTCGTCAACCACCCAAACTGTGAGACTCCCATCGGGTGTTCGTGTGGTCGCTCTTTGCGGCACCAATAAAACATCCTCCTGGCCTAAATCTATTGTGGCCCGAACAAATAAACCTGGAAGCAGTACCGAATCTTCATTGGGCATTAACGCACGTAAAGTGATGGATCCGGTTGATTGATCCACGGTGACTTCAGAAAACTTGAGCGTACCTTCACGTGACAACTCTTTTTCCTTCGTATTACTGTGAAGTAGGTGCACAGCCGTAGGCTCCGTCTTTTGAATCAGACGATTTCGTATATTCACCGCTTCGCTACCTGATAGCTGCATATCAATATAAACGGGATCAAGCTGCGTAATGGTTGCAAGATGTTGGGACTGGTTTGCAGTTACCAGTGCACCCTCAGTCACTAGAGAACGGCTAATGCGACCGGAAATGGGAGCATATACCTTGGTATAGCCAAGGTTAACTTGCGCCAAATCCACGGCAGCTTGGGCAACTGCTATTTCCGCGTTGGCCTGATCAAGCTGTGCATTTACATCATCGTATTCTTGCTGGCTAACGGCTTGTATCTTGACGAGGGCTTCATAGCGTTTAGAGCGCGCCTCAACCGTTTTGACATTGGCTTGCGCGCTTTTAAGGTCAGCCTTTGCGCTGCTAAGTGCAGCCCTATAGCGTGCATCATCTATTTGATACAACTGCTGTCCCTTCTTGACATCCGCACCCTCTTCAAACAGGCGCTCGGTGACAATTCCGTCAACCTGAGGGCGAACCTGCGACTGGCGGTAGGGAGAGATACGCCCAGGCAATTGGTGACTCAATGATATCGTTTGCAATTGGGTTTTTAGTACGGCGACCGCGGGAGGTGGCATCTGCGGCCCTGCAGACACATTGGCCTGTCGGTCCATAGCTTGTTCAGGAAACCAAAAAAACCAGGCTCCCGTAGCGAGGATCAAAGTGATCGCAACTATAATCAATACTTTCTTCATAAGCCGGTTTCCTTTCTGTTTAGCTCTTTTGAAGCTGGACAAAGCGAGTAATCAAGGTTATCTTACAAACATTCACGAATGTATGTTAATAATTTTTTAAGCATACATGCGTGTATGTAAAGAGTCAACAATGAAGGTTATTTCTTAATGAAACGTACAAAAGAAGAGTCCGAGCGCACCCGCGAAGAATTATTGAACTCCGCAGTTCAAATTTTCTCAGAGAAAGGAGTGGCTCGCGCCACACTCAATGAAATTGCTCGCGGAGCCGGCGTGACGCGAGGTGCTGTCTATTGGCACTTTCAGAATAAAGTAGAAATGTTTGACGCGCTGCACGAATCAATGCATAGACCCTTTTTTGAAACCGCATTCAGTGGATTGGATAAACAACACCCAGATCCCATTGAGCAGTTGCGCAACCTTTGGGTTAAGGTTTTCCAGGACCTTGAGGAGGATGAGCGAAGGAAGCAATCTCTTATGTTATTCATGCGCAAATGCAGCTATTCGGGTGATCTCGCTCCATACAAAGAGCAGCATCGATTAAAGGAAGAGGAGAGTATTCTTCTCTTTCAAGACTACTTTGATGAAATGAAGAGCACGGGTAGACTCCCAAGTACCATTGACTCCGAGCTGCTGACAGAAGGGATGTTTTGTTTTATGAAAGGGCTTCTTTTTGAGTATCTTGATGACCCAAAGAGATATGACCTGAAGAAAAAGGTGCCCACGCTTATTGAGTTGTTTTTTAAGGCTGTGAAAGTTTAGACACGAACCAACAGAATTGTAGATTTGTTCTGTGATCCTAAGCAAAGGACGAGTATCCGTAACTGAATTATCGAGATATCTTGTCCATAAAGCAGATTAAAGGTAGCTAAGCTGACGGCCCATCGATATACGATCAACTTTATGGCGGCGAACTACAATTAATAATAAAGAGCACCAGAAGTCATGGAGAAAGGTTCCAAGATCCTTCAGAAATGCTGAAGAAAGCAAAGGGTCAGTAATTGTAAGAGGGATCTTATTTGGGCTTTAAAGAGAACGCAGTTATGAGCTGGCTCCGGCATGAAACGCTCTATTAGACAATTTGTTCAGATCTTCATTGTGTGTAGTTTGGTTGGTTGCAGCACGCGCGGAAAGATCGAAAATGCTCCGTACAAACGAGGGTGTTCAAAATTCTGTGTCAGCCTAGTGGCTTTATAAGCTGATGTATTTCTCCAGCCGCTCCGGGAAGTGGATCGTCAGCTGCGACAACGTCTAGGCGACCCCGTGAGATTCCAGTTCTGAATCGGATGGGTCCATCGCTCAGTGGCTTTCAGTATACCGGCATACAGCAGCTTCAGTAAGCTGTTTTCATTGGCGAAGCCTCCTTTGGTTTTCGTAAGCTTACGGAACTGGCGATGAACGGCCTCGACCGCGTTGGTGGTATAGATCGCCTTCTGCACATAATCCGGATATTTGAAGTAAGTCGACAACGTGGGCCATTTGCTGCGCCAGGACTTGATCACCATGGGGTATTTATCGCCCCATTTTGCATCCAGCTCATCCAGAGCGGTCTCGGCAGCGTTCAGTGTAGCGGCCTTGTAGACACATTTCAGGTCACCCATAAACGCTTTCTGGTTCTTTGAGGCGACGTACTTCATTGAGTTGCGGATCTGGTGGATAATGCAGTGCTGGATTTCAGTGTGGGGGTAGATGCTTTCGATGGCTTCAGGGAAGCCTTTGAGGCCATCCACACAGGCGATCAGAATATCTTTGACACCACGATTGTTGAGGTCGGTCAACACCGAGAGCCAGTGGTGAGCGCCTTCCTGATCCGATAAATACAGGCCCAGGAGTTCTTTTTTGCCTTCGATGTTGAGGCCCAGAATTGTGTAGATGGCCTTGCTGACATAGCGGCCGTTTTCCTTGATTTTGTAGTGGATAGCATCCAGCCAGACGATGGGATAGACTGGCTCCAGGTCGCGTTCACGCCAGGCTTGCAACTCTGGCAGAAGCTTGTCGGTGACCGCGTTGATCGTGCCGTTGGAGAGCTCTACGCCGTAGAGGTCGGCAATGTGGCCTCGGATATCCTGATAGCTATTACCTAACGCGAACAGGGCTAAGATCTTGCGCTCCAGCTCATCGGTCAGATGGGTCTGGTGCTTTTTGATAAGCTGCGGTTCGAAGGTCCCAGATCGATCCCTGGGGGTCTCCAGTTCAAAGCTGCCGGTGGGGCCCTTCATGGTCTTAGAGGTATTCCCGTTCTTACGGTTGGGCGCCTCGTCATTGGCCAGGTGCTCATCCAGCTCAGCCTTCATGGCGGCTTCGGTGAGTTGCTTGATCAGGGGTGTCAAGATGCCGTCCTTGCCTGTGAGGTCTTGACCATCACGTAGGGCTGTGAGGGCGGCTTCCATGTCGAAAGTAGGTTTTGTCATAAGTCATCTCTTTTGGTCTAATGATAAAGAAATGACACAGAATTCTGAACACTACCATCTATTGATCGCGGCAAATTAAGAAAATTGTCCCAGTTTAGTGCTAATGAGGGGATGGCTCCAGAACCCCATTTAGGTAGATATTTTCGAGCCCAGTAGCTCAAAATGCGGTTAGTTCCAGACGCTCTTCGCTGAGTCAGTCGCAGGCTGTATCATGCCTTGCCTGTCACCACCTCCGCTGAATTGGTAGTGTGTCATCGGCAAGTGCTTCGCGCGCCAAAGCATCTCCAGCGAAGTTGAGGGTCGCAGCATGGGTGCGTCACCATGATGATCAAAGTAATAGCTGTTCGAGGTAGCACAGTTGTGGTTCAGGAACACAGTCCCCTGCTGGCGCTTCTGTATATCCTGGAAGTAGTGATCATGCGCCTCTTGCCTAATCTCTACTCGCGTTGCTTCGCGCCTGCGGGACTCACGAATACACCTCGACAGGTGAATCGCGTTACCCTCCACCATTTTGAAATAAGACGTACCGATCAGGGCGTAAGGGCCGAGCATGATGTAGAAGTTCGGATAGCCCGGTATGGTCAATCCCTCGTAGGCTTGGTAGCGATTGTCATGCCAGAACTGTCCAAGGTCGGTGCCGTTGCTGCCGATCAGTTCGAAGGAGGGGATATTGCCTTTCTCGAATGTCTTGTAGCCGGTGGCGAGCACAAGTACGTCAATGGGGCGTGACTTGCCGTCGTTAGTGGTGATTCCCCTGCGGGTGATGTGTCGAATCGGTGTTGTCACCAGCTCGACGTTGTCCTTCGCGAAGGTTTTGAAATACTCGTTGGAGAAGGTGGGGCGCTTGCAGCCAAAGCCATAGGCAGGGCTGAGCTTCTCCCAGAGGTCCTGCCGATCAGGGAGTTGTTCGTACATGTTTTGGAGGGCAGCCTTCTCGCAGGCACGCACGATCCAGGGAGCTTGGCGGTAGTAGATGGCGGACAATACCATCAGGGTTTCGCTGGAAGCGTCCGTTACACTGCGAATACCTTGCTGTAAAGCAGGTGAGGCGCGAAATAGGGTTTTCAGCCAGCCCGGCAAGGTTCGATCCGGCTTTTTTAGCACCCAGATAGGTGTTCGTTGGTAAACATCAAGTTGGCGGGCCTGTCGAGCAATTTCCGGCACCAGTTGCACCGCGGTAGCTCCGGTGCCGATGACCGCGACACGCTTGCCCTTCAGGTCGATGCCCTTTGGCCAGCGGGCGGTATGGATGATATCGCCTTCGAAGTTGTCGAGACCCTCGATGTCGGGTAATTTGGGCGTGATCAGCCCCCCCCCTGCGGAAACCAGATGTCGCGCCCGCAGGGTTTTGCCCTGTTTCAATGACAGTACCCATAGGTCATTGTGCTTATCAAATCGGGCCTGTTGCACTTCGATGCCAAAGCGAATGTGTGGGTAGATCCCGTATTTGCTCGCCACTCGACGAGTGTATTGATACAGCTCGCTGCCCGGTGCGAATACCCGCGACCAGTTGGGGTTCTGTTCGAATGAGAACGAGTAAGTGAACGAGGTGATGTCCACGGCAATTCCAGGATATCGATTGTCACGCCAGGTGCCACCGACATCATAGCTGCGCTCGAGGATAAGGATGTCGTCGATACCGTCCGCTTTGAGTTGGATAGCGGTTCCAATCCCAGAGATGCCGGCACCCACAATGATGACTTCGTGGTCAGGGCGCGCCGAATGCATCGATTCCTCAGGTGCAAAGGCAGTCATGTTCATGCGACGGTCTCCTGTACGTTGGAGCAAGCCGGAACGTCGTTACCAAAATCGTGGCGATTTTGAGCTTTAACCGGGGCACTGCGTAACTGCGCTTGTACGAAGTTGATCAGCCGTTCGGTGTCTTTTCGTGCTTCCGGCAGCAGTAGCCGCAAGATCGGCCAGACGTGCGGCATGTCTGGTCGCGATAGCAGTTTCACTGGCACGCCTGCCTGGCGTGCGCGTTCGGCCACGGCATAGGCATCATCGCGCAAGCATTCCTCCTCGCTCACCGTCAGCATCAATGGGGGTAGCTGTCGGTAATCGCCCCGGCAGGGGGAGGCATAGGGGTGCAGCGGATCGGCGCCCTGCAGATAGAGCTTTGTGGCACCATCGATCATTGCTTGGGAAAGCATCGGATCGGAATCGTTGTTAGCTTGCCGGGACATCAACTCGCCGGTGGCATCGGCACCTGGAGAGATGGCGATGGCACATACCGGCATCGGAAGTCCCTCGTCACGCGCACGAAGTAGTGTTACCAGCGTCAGATTACCGCCGGCAGAGTCACCGGCGACAACCAGTGGCCGAGAGTCCTCAATCAATTCACGGTAAACGCACAGGGCATCGTCCGGTGCGGCCGGATAGGGATGCTCCGGAGCAAGCCGGTAATCGGCAAGAAAAATGCGCGCGTTCAGCGCCTGGGCCAACCTGCCACAAAAGTTGTGGTAGGTGTCGAGGCGGCCACCGACAAAAGCGCCGCCGTGCAGGAAAAGCAGCGTTACGGTCGGAGTGGCGGTGGTCAGCCACTGTCCTGGGATATCGGCGACACGCGCATACCTAAGGCTAACACCGCTTGGCAGCAGTGCGGGTAACAAAGGCGCATTCATAACCTTACGCAAATGACGAACCAGATGTTCGGGATCCTGAATATCGCGTTTCATCACAACGCGGAAAAGGGGCTTAATAATTTTTGCAGGAAGTGATGCCATTAGTGTCTCCTAATTCAGTCGGCCAGCAGGTGATAGGTCTCACCCACGATACGGGTGTACAAGCGTGGCATGAGGCGTTTGAAACGCCAGGCCATGCGGCCATCAATTTGCGGCAGCATATAAAGTTCCCCACGATCCAGCGCATCGAGTGTTTGTCGGGCGACCTTGTCGGCTGTGGTCAGGGCGAGGCGGGTCATGGCAGAGCGCGCAAACTCTCGGCGCTTTTCAGGCAACTTGCCGTCCTGGACGATGTTGGTGGGTACCACGGTAGGACACAGTGCTGTGACGTTTACGCCAGTGCCAGCCAGCTCGGCGGCCAGTGTTTCCGACAGCGCAAGTACACCTGCTTTGGTGACGTTGTAGGTGCTCATCTCCGGCGCAGCGCCAAACGCGGCGGCGGAAGCGACATTAATGATGCCGCCATAGCCGAGATCCCGCAGTTTCGGCGCAAAGAAATGGCAGCCGTGAATGACACCCCACAGGTTGACGTTCATACACCAGTGCCAGTCTTCCAGAGATACCTCGCCGATGGGGCCGCCCAGACCCACGCCCGCATTGTTAATTACCAGTGTCACCGGACGGCCTAGTAGTTTCTCGGCTTCATCGCTGAGGGCGGCCATCTCTTCTGCATCGCCGACGTCACAGCGATGGGGAATGGCCTTACTTCCTAGCGCCTGTATGCTGGCGGCGACCTGTTCGGCTCGTGCCTCATTGATGTCTGAGCAGATTACCACACCCCCACGGCGTGCCAATTCATACGCAAAGCTACGGCCAATACCACTGCCAGCTCCAGTGACAACAGCGGCTGCGTTGCGGGAAGGTGGTAAAGGTTGTTTCGTCATAAGAACTCCTCAGGCGGGTTGCGCCACTGGATGCAGACCGTCGCCTATCCGAGGGCCGGACTGGTGCTTCCGTACCGCCTCGAATGCCTTGTGGGTGTCGTTGGTTTTCTCGTAAACACGCTTCCAGACCCTGATAATCTCCCGATTGTCATCATCCCAAGGGTGGAAGGTGGGGGAGAAGTAGGGAAAGATGCCTGCCAGCACTTTGGACAGAATGCCCGGTTTAAGGAACAGAATCCTGGTCATGTAGGCCGCTGAACGCAGGTTGAGGATTTGCTTGTCCTTATAGAGCAGGAACGCCTGATTGCCGACCATGAGCGGAAAGCCGAGAGTGATAGCCAGCAGCATTCCGCTGGTGCGCAGGCGATAACTACGCAGGCCGCCACCGCTGGCGTCGACGAACACATCAAAGCTGACACTCTTGTGTTCAGTTTCCTCAACGAAGTGCCAGTACAGCATGGCACGTAATTCAGGATGTGTTTCATCGAATAGCTCCGGGTGCTCCAGCAGCACCGCGGAAATGATAGCAGTGAAATGCTCGAACGCCGCCGCAATAGAGCTTTGCATGTCATCGCTCAGGCGATGCTGGAGCTCCTTGCGAATGTGCTTGAAGATCCCCTCGACCTTGTCGATGGGGACGCCCTGTTGCACGCATATGGCGTTCATCTCGTCATGCTCACGGGCATGGATGCGCTCCTGGCGGATGAACTCCAGCGCGGCCTTGCGCACTTCCGGGTCGCGCAATTTATCGAGCTGACGCCGTGCTGAATTCATCACCCAGCGCTCGCCATCCGGCACTGCGGCCAGAATGGCATTCATCCAATGCGTACTCCAGGGGTCGTTGTTAAACCAGTGGCGCGCAACCGTCTCACGGCTCATTGGGAAATGGAGGTCGCGCGTTACAACTTCGTCGTAACCGATCTTTCGACTTGCCAGCGCCATTTATATTTTCTCCTAGTAGATTTCTTTATACCAATTGTTTGGTCATCCAACCATATTATGTAATTTAGCGACCATGTGGTCAAGTGGGAGCGGGGTTGTAGAATTGAAAAAGGTGCGCCATGGAAATATATCGACTAAAATCATCAGCTTGCTTACGCAGGAGGATGAAGTGAAAAAGAAAAGAGAGCCCCAGCAAGTAAAAGGGTCTGACCGCGACTTTGTGTTAAATTCTGCCGCTCGGCTGTTTCGAGAGCAGGGCTATGATCGGACGACGGTGAAAGAAATTGCCGAAGCATGCGATTTGCTGCCCGGAAGCCTTCATTATCGCTATCAAGCCAAGGAAGACATTCTTGTTGATCTGATGCGGCTGGGCTTGGAGTATGCTTCGAGCGCTGTCTACAGGGCGGTGACAAGCGCAACAGATCCTGTAGAGCAATTACGGCGAGGCATAAATTCGCACCTGGAATTAGTAGTCAGTGGCTCGGATATGGTCTACGTGCTGCTGTTTGAATGGCGTTCCTTGCGCGGTGAAGCACGAGCGGAAATGATCGAACTGCGTGACCACTACGAGGCATTATGGGGCGCTATGCTTAGGTCTCTTGCAGATGTAGGGGTGCTACGTGAGGATGTTGATCAGGATTTGCTGCGCCTTATCGGTCTTGGAGCACTCAACTGGGTAGCAACCTGGTTTCGTGAAGATGGTCGCTATTCGCTTGAGGAGATAGGTGATTTCGTCTGGCGAGTGATTCGCGACGCGGTGCTTAAGGATTAGGTGCATAGTTCAGACTTAACCTGAGGGTTTCATTTTCGAAGAAGTGAGGATCTCGGCGGTTTTAACAGAAGCTCATCTACTTTCCAAACGAAACGCCAATGCGTAAAGCGCTGGCACGAAAAAAAGCGTAATGGCGGTGCCTACAATGACACCACCAATAAGAACGTACGCCATCGGCCCCCAGAAAATATCGGTCGTCAAAGGGATGAACGCGAGTGCAGCAGCCAGAGCGGTTAACACCACCGGTCTTGCGCGCCTGACAGCCGCCTCGACGACCGCATCTGACGGCAGCATGCCATCCTCAAGGTTATCGCTGACCTGCTGGGTTAGAATTAAAGTATTGCGCATTAATATTCCCGCCAATCCGATCAGCCCAAGTAAGGCGACAAATCCGAAAGGCTGCTTGAAAATCAGCAGTGCTACGACCGAGCCAATGACGCCCAAAGGTGCTGTTAACAGCACTATCACAACACCAGGAAAACTTCGCATTTGCAGCACCACGCAAGTTACCATCAGGGCAATCATCAGTGGGAAAACCTGATTTATAGAGTCCTCTGCTTCTTGTGAACGTTCCAGACTACCCGCAATATCAATCCTGTAACCATCAGGGAGCGCTGCATGAATTGATTCCAGATCCGCCCATAATGCTTTGGTGACATCTTGTGGCTGCGCATTCTTTACCTCCCCGCGAACAGCCAGAAAGAGCTCTCGATTGTGTCGTCGAATCATGGCATCTTCGTAAGCCAGTTTCACCTCGCCCAGATGCGAAAGTGGTATCTTTTGACCCTGTTCATTGCGGAGTTCATAAATGGGTGGCTCATTTTGGGCTCGCTTGGCACCCTGGCCGCGAACGTAGACATCAACAGTTCTGATGTCTTGTCTGACCTCAGCTATTGGAACTCCATCTGTTCGATATTGCATTTGTTGAGCAACTGAGAGTGGTGTCAATCCCATTAGTCGAAGGCGCTGTTCATCTATTTCCAGCTTCAATGTCGGTACACGTTGATCCCACTCCAAATGCGGATTGACGACGTGAGGGTTGTGGGACATGACCTCCCTGACTTGGTGGGCCACTTTCCTTAAGGTCGCAGGGTCTTGTCCGACGACACGGAAGCTGACAGGCCAGTCAACTGGCGGCCCGAACAACAGGCGTCTGATACGAATACGCGCCTCGGCAAAAGTACCATTGGCAACATGTTGGTCTAATGCAGCAATAATTCGGTCACGCTCAACCGGTCCCGTCGCTGTTACGATTATTTTAGCAAACGAAGAGTCCGGATGCTCGGGGTTGACCGAGATGAAAAAACGTGGCGCCCCGCCACCGACATAACTGGCGTAGTTTTCAACACCACCCATGGAATCTAATAGTTCTTCAAGACGTTTGACGGTCGTATCCGTTGTCGTTACCGATGTACCTGGTGCTAGATTCACATCGATCAAAATTTCGGGCCGATCCGAGCCTGGGAAGAACTGTTTTTCCACCGGCCCTGCCATGCCTGCGACGCTTAGCACTAACATCGCAAAGGTAATAAAGACCACGGTCCGCCGATGGCGAACACACCACGTAATCAAGGCCCGTAGATACTCGTACACCCGGGATGACTTGTAGTGATCGCCCGTATTGCCGGGTTTCTGCTTGGGTGCACGCAAAATCTTTACGCCCAAATAAGGGGTAAAAGTAACGGCCACCAACCAACTGATAATGAGCGAAAAAGCCAAAACCCAAAATATATTGCCAGCGTATTCACCTACCCCAGATTTGGCAAATCCAATCGGAACAAAACCGAACATGGTAACCAGAGTGCCGAAAAGCATAGGCGAAGCTGTCGCATTCCAGGCATGAGTGGCGGCACTTACTTTACTCCAACCTTCTTCCAGTTTTACCAACATCATTTCAATCGCAATGATGGCATCATCAACCAATAAACCCAACGCGATGATTAGTGCCCCTAAGGTAATACGATCCAGATTGATATTGGCGGCTTTCATCAGCACAAACGTCAGCCCCAGGGTGATTGGAACAGCGATACCCACGATCAAACCGGCGCGCAGTCCTAATGATAAAAATCCAATGCTCATCACCACGATTACGGCCACCAGAAACTTCACCTGGAACAAATTAACTGCCGCTTTAATGGCATCCGTCTGATTGGTGATTTGATCCAGTTCCATACCCAAGGGAAGCTCAGCTCTCGTTTTGCTTAGAAACGCGTCAAGGCGTTCACCAAATGCTAATCCGTTTTCACCCTTGTTCATGACTACGCCGACCAGTATCGCATCTTCTCCATTGACACGAGCAAAATACGACGGTGGTTCCTCGTAACCTTGCGTAATGACGGCAATATCACCCAGCCGGATTAGATGGTCACCGGCACGGATAGGGACCTGTGCCAATCGCTGAGGATCAGACAGATCTGAATCGAGCCGAAACCTTAGGCGCGGCCCGGTGGTGTCAATCTGACCGGCCGGGATAAGCGTATTGTATGCTCTTATCGCGTCGAATACGGCTTGGGATGAGATGCCGCTGTTCGTCATAACAACGTTGTCTAAATCGACATAGACTCTCTCTTCGCGCTCGGCGATCAAATCGGCTTTGCGGGCACCGGGAATGAGTTGTAATTCATCTCGGAGCCGCTCGGCGTAACGTGTTAATTTTCGCACCGGAAGGCCGGGCGCAGAAAGGCTAAATAGGCTGAAATACACATCGGAAAAGTCATCATTGACGATCGGCCCTATAACCCCTTCAGGCAAATGTGAAGACAGATCCAGCATGCGCTTTCTAACCTGAAACTGTAGTTCCGGCGTTTTATTCTGTGGCGTGTAATCATGAAATTGAACCTGGATATCAGCCCGGCCTGCCTTGATTGTCGTTTTGATTTCGTCAAGATATTCAATTTTCTGGATGCTCTTCTCGATTGGGTGAACCACTTGCTGTTCGATCTCTGCAGGAGTGGCACCAGGCCAGACTGCTGAAACCACTAACATTTGCAGTGTAATAGAAGGGTCTTCCGCACGTCCCAATGAGGCAAAAGCATAAGCCCCTGCGAACACGGATAAAATCAGGAAATACAGCGTAACGGATCGCTCTCGTACTGCAAGTGCCGATAGATTAGGAAAGCTCATTGCGCGTATTCTTTAACAGGCATTCCTGGTACTAGCAGATGAGTACCTAAGGCGATAACTCGATCACCAGTCTTAAGGTGTTGCCCTTGAATTTGAGCTGAGTTAGGCGTCACCCCAACCACCGCAACGGTCTGGGGTTGCGCCTGTTGATCGACAATTTGCCAGATTTGGGTATTACTTCCTCGCTCATCCAGTGCCGCCAGTGGAACTGAATAGGCCTGTGTGGGAGAGTCAGGGACCATCATGCTGACCCTGACCGGCATACCCAAATGTAACTCGCTACCAGAGGACTCAATCTGATAACGAGAACGCCACGTTCTGCTGTATTCGTTAGCGGCGCCAGCGGTTTCACGAAGCTTTAGTGGTATGTGGGCATCATCGATATGGGCTAGCGCTTCTGTCGGTGGAAAAACACTCCTAGGTAGGAAAACTTCGATCTCTAACTCGCGAGTATCAGCCAATATTCCTAGGGGTTGTCCAGACTTTACCACTTGCCCCGGCATCCCTGTGACATTCACCAAGATACCTGGCCTTGTGGCGGTTAGGGACGTATGCTGAAGCGCAATTTCTGCTTGTCGAAGTCTAGCCTGGGCAGCCTCTTTTCGCGCTTGCGCTGCACGTTTGGACAACAAGGACGCTTCAAATATACTTTGGCTAATACTGTTCTGTTCGATCAAGCGGCTGTCCCGAGCGAGGTTGGATTCCGCGTGTATCAATTCAGCTTCAGCAGCTGTCAATTGGGCCTTTGCAGCCTCCAGGCTTTGTTCAAATTCCCTTGCGTCCAACAAGAATAATGGCTCGCCGGTTGCAACAATTTGACCGGAGTCCACATACCGTTTCAGAATTCGGCCACCTACTTGAAAGGCTATAGCAACCTCTGTACGCGCCTCTACTGTGCCTGTAATCCCTTGAGGCACGGTCATAGAATGCTCTGACACTACCGCAGTGTATACTGGATGGGGTCTGTTCAGTACAGTATCTAAGTGAGAGGACTCCTGACAGCCATACAGTGTTAACAGCGAAAGAAAGAGAGCTAGACGCATGAAAAGTAAAACCCCGGCAATTAATGAACGTGAGCGTACACATAGCATATCGGGCCATGGTAAGCAGAGAAAACACACACAGATAGCCGTGCTGCCGTGAATGCGTTAATAATTGCGAATCATCCTGGGAGGTCGATCTGAATAATATGCATTAACTTTCATGTTTGCCGCTATTGGCAATATGGTGAAATATCAGACATCGAGGAACAATGGTTAGCGTCCTTAAGCTCTAGCTCCAAGAGAGGGGCCTCCACTAATTGCCGATTGGTTGAAGATACATTATTTGGCTTCGAATCATTTGATTCACTCACAACACTAACAAGAAATACGTTTATCGCTGTTAAGCAGCTCAGAATGGCAATGAACTCAAGCACAATGCCCCCCCTTTTAAGATAAACGTAAATTAGCGCACCTCCAGAGGTTGGTCAACCACCCAATGCCCGTGCAACAAGCCTATAGTATTGAGGATGAGGAGAAGAAGGGGCAAATAAGCAGACACCTACGCTACTTGGCCACCTGGCTCAAAACGGTGGGTTTTCGTTCAGATGCCCCCCCCGCTGGTCCGTTATGCAGTCGCAGAGTCTGACAGAGCAATTTTGTTTCTTGCTAAAATGTCCTGGTATAGTATTGATATTTGGTTGGCCACCCAATAAAATATCCGTAGAGGTTAACACCCTGTGAAGGCTTGTACGGAGGCCCTTTATTATGAACGCGATACCAATAAAGCCACGAAAAGTAACCTTTGATGTGTCTACTGTTCCACGACATTGGAATGGTGGAGACCCTGTGCTAACTCGTTTCTTTGATGCCCTGTCAGTGCATTTCCCCGAGGGTGAACGGTTTTTTATCCAGTCGGTACGGAATTTCCAGGATCGGGTAAAGGAGCCAGGTTTGCGTGAGGATATTCGCCACTTTATTCGTCAAGAGGGGCAGCATGGTATTGTCCACGATCGCTTCAATGAGGTGATGGTTGGGCAGGGTGTTGATGTTGACAAGATTACCAGCAATCTGCGGCGTTTCATTCGCTCGTCACAAAAGTACTTGCCAGAGAAGTATCAGCTGGCGATGACTGCGGCATTCGAACATTTTACGGCCACTTTGGGCGAGGCAATGCTTAAGGATGAAACTGACATGTTTGCCGAAGCAGACCCTGTGATGAGGGCGATGTTTCTCTGGCATGGTGTGGAAGAGGTTGAGCATAAGGCAGTAGCCTACGACGTCTACCAAACGGCGGCGGGCGGCGGTTATCTGTCACGGGTCTCGGCGTTGGTAGTGACCATGCTAATGATTCATCTGGTGGTCGGGCCAGTGTTCGTGAACATGTTGCGTCTAGATGGCACCATGCGCCAG
>MDSV01207352.1_pt1 | contig 14247 bp, 5 predicted proteins | sample 810851 | NCBI WGS metagenome assembly MDSV01 (sample SAMN05326640, study PRJNA326480) | marine metagenome | isolation source: seawater | place: Atlantic Ocean: North East | collected 2012 | reverse complement strand
TTAAGACGTTAACAAATGGGCAAAACATTTGGATATTTGACGATGGTTCTTCTATAAGTACAGGTTTTTTAAACAATCCTGACTTTGTAGATGCAGGAATAGATCTTGGTTCTTATAATAGTGCTGGACATTTTATGGCAGACGTACAATCAAAACTTTATGATGCAAAAGGACCTGGAGGGGCAAGCACTATTAAGTTAGAAGAAATTTTGCAAGGAGTAAAAGTTAACGCAGCTACAGATACTCGTACATTCGCAAACCCTTATGAAGATGCTGAAATTACTTACACAACTTTAGGAGAACCTCTTAGCCAAAAATTTTTAGACCCAATAACATCTACAACAAAAACCGAAACTTTGGATGTAGATACTAATTATATGGGGGGTATATATACATATGGGGAAACAGTTGATAAAGATCTTTTAAATAAAATTATAGAACATAATAATTTTGAAAGTACTAACCCTAGAGCTGTTGATAATTTTGTTGTAGGAGAATATTCGCCAGGAACAATTATTGATGATGAGATATTAGAAAAGATACGTGAACATAACAAAAATGCTCCTGAACAATATAAAATAAGTGAACCAGTAGCTCTTAACAGTGAACCTTTAACCGTAGATGATATAAGTAAACTTATGTATGGTAAAAATTTAGGTATTACTGATGTATTAAATTTAGATAAAATAAACCCTTCAAATTTAAATCCAATGGAAGCAACTCTGTATGGAGCAAACATTGGAGAAAATGCAGATTCTTCGCTAATACAAGAAATACCTGATTATCTATTAAATGAACCAGGGCTTATTTCGGCAGAAGGTGAAATTGGAACTGCAGCAGCAAAACAACTTTTAAATCTTGCAGTACATGGGTTAGGATTTCTTGGAGAAAATGTTCCTGCTAATACAGGTTTTACTCCTCTTGATTTTATTGGGCAGGGAGTAAAAGTGACTACAAAAGAAGGTATTGAATTAATTAGATCTACATATCAAAGCTCGCATGTAGGACAGATAATAGTTGATGAATACCTTGGAAATAAATTTGATGAAGATGGTAATATTATTAAATCAGACGATCCTTTGTGGTGGCAAGACGATCCTTTTGTAAAACTTAGCGATGATTATATAGACAAGATTTATAGTTCATATAATCCAAAATTTCGGAAAGATATAAAAAATTCTCAAATAACTGGAGATTTAATATTTAAAGAAAAAACCGCAGAAGATGGAACAAAATCTTATGTACCAGAATTTTTAAAGGCTGTTGCTCCTGAATGGGGATTAGTTATAGACAGTGCAGATAAACTTAATCAATTTGTAGATAGTGTTGATTGGAGAGCAACATGGGAAGATCTATCTTTTGGAGAAGCCCCAAACGCTACAGGATTTTTCTTTCAAGCTTTAGGAAGTGTACCTGATTTGGTAATAGACGTTGGAACTCGTTTTATAGGTGCAGCTGCAGGTGCAGCACAAAATACCCTGGAGGCTGTAGGGGGACTAAACGCAGAAATTGAACATACTATAACAGAAATATGGGACCAAGATTGGTATAGGGAATCTCAAGGTTTTAAAGATTTATTAGCTGCATCTGGTGGAGATGAAGCCCAAGCATTTGCAAATGCTTTAGTATGGGGAAAAGCAAAAGCTGTATTCGCAGCGATACCAGAAATTGCTTCTGAAGTATTCACAACTGAATTAATATTTAAACCTGTAACCAAATTAGCAGGGGGCAGACTAAAAGAAATAAAAAATGCTACAGCTTCTGTCGGTGCTGGTACTGTAAGTGAATTTGCTGCGGGAGCACTTTCTCAAGAAGCAATTAATAAAATAATATCACAGGAATTAAACATACCTTACGAAAAATTAAAAGGGAATGATGTAAACACCGCGGGATTTAATGAAACGTTACAAGGGTTTACATCTATAGGTGCTGGAGGAGTTAGTTCTTATCTACAGACTAAAGGTAGTACAGATGACTCTTTTAAAGCTTCTTCAGATATATCAGATGATTTTTCGGCATTTTCAAGTTCTCCAATAAACACAACAATATCTGCAGATAACGTAGTAGAGTATGACCCAAGTCAGGCAGCTGCTCAAGATGAAATAAATGTTATACTGCAAGAAGATGGAGCTGTAAGCATAGAAGATGTACAAAGAATAGCAGATACATATTTAAATGGTTCCATAGTAAAAGCTCAAGATCTTATAGATACAGCAACAGATGATCCTTCGGTTTATATAGGCAGGTTTGGTGCATTAAATGAACAATATAATGGAGATATTCCTTTTAACGAAATTAAAAATTTTAGTGGAGATTTTGGATTAACTTTATATCAGATAAATGATATTGCATCAGCTCAAAATGTCGATGGGTTGTCTACAGAACAAATAATAAAAGATAATGCAGAATCAGTACTAAATATAGATACAGGAGAAAACTATTCTTATAACGAAAATCAAACAAATACTGTATCTAATATAGCTACACCAATAAATTTAGATGTGCAAACAGGCACAAATACACAAACAGGTACGGATACACAAACAGGTACGGATACACAAACAGGTACAAATACAACTACTACAAATAATGTTATATCTAATATAGCTACACCAATAAGTTTAGATACTCAAACAGGCACAAATACAACTACTACAAATAATGTTATATCTAATATAGCTACACCAGTAAGTTTAGATACAACTACAGATACAGCTACAGACACTCAAACCCAGACCCAAACCCAGACCCAGACCCAAACCCAGACCCAGGCCCAAACACAATCTGAAGAAGAGAAAAAGAAGAAGAAAATATCTCCACTACCAAACATGCAAGCGTTTCAAACTGTAATGACTGAAAATCAACCAAAAGTAGATCTTGATTATATCTATAATTTTGATAGTATATTTGCTAACCCCGAACAAGAGAAATTGTTTGTAAGACCTTATGATAAAGATATTACACAAGATGTAGAAAATATTATGCAAAAAGGTCCATATGATGATATAATAAATCCTGAAGGTGAAAAAGATGAAGAAGATGAAGAAAAGGAAAAGTAAATGAGTAGTATTTTAGACCAGATAAAAAATGCTTTATTTTATAAAAATGATAATACAAGCGAACTTGACCTAAAAAAATTAGCTGGACTATTAGGATTTGGTTTAACTGCTTCAGGAGCTATAGACTTTGGACCCGAAAAACCAGCTGTAGGTTACAACAAACCTGTTCCTAAATTTAATGCTGTTCGTAACCGAGTACAAAATACTTATGATCCTAATAGAAGACCAGGAAGTGGAGGGCAGTATTATTTTACTCCTACAGAATATGTTCGACAAAGTGATTCCTTATTTGGAGATGATCTTGAAACTTATGCAGATGACTTACAAACCGCGCAAGATGCAGCTGCTACACAGGCTAAAGGGTTAGAAACTTTAAACAGAGAAAATTTAGCAAGCTATCCTGCTCCTGTTAGTACAACTCCAGAAGAAACAAACACTGGTATCGCATCTCTTCCTCCATCTATACCAACAGCAGAACAGCAACTTGCTGGGCAAGTAAATCTTGGTATGGCAGATGGTGGTATTGTAGGGTTATCACATGGAGGATTTCATTTTACACAACCTTCTACATGGGGCAGTGCTATTTCAGATCTTGGAAGTAGTATAAAAAATACAGCATCAAATATTGGTAGTTCCCTAAAAGATATGGGAAGTGATATGTATAAAGATGTAGTTTATGGCCCAATGCAAGGGCCTAATTTACCAAGTGAAACACATGGAAGTTTAGCTAATTTAGATAATCCTTTTGGAAAAACATCATATGATTATGGACCCTTTACTTTAAGTACAGATGGAACAACTGCAGCAGAACATTTTGGTTCAAGTGATGCTGAAGAAGAAAGAAGTAGAAATTATGCAAATTATAAAAGAGCCATAGGTGCGGGCGCAGGTGAAGGTGTATCTCAAGATTATGTAAGAGGCCGTTCCGATGCTAGAGCAGAAAGTTTTTTAGGGGGGCAATCTTATGAAGACACTGCGGCTAGAGCTGCAGCGGGTGCTGATATTGACATGTCTGTTTATAATAACCCCTTAACAAGTAAAGTCATAAATGGAACTACTCTTGTTGGATATGAAAACGAAGATGGCTTGTTTCAACCTATATCTTACAACGATGCTAACAGAGCTTTAGCTGCAGGAATTGTAGATAATCCAGATATAATGGGAACAAACAATACAACTACAGACGGTAGTGCAGCAGGTGGTGATGGTAGTACAGCAGGTGGTGATGGTAGTGCAGCAGGTGGTGATGGTAGTACAGCAGGTGGTGATGGTAGTACAGCAGGTGGTGATGGTAGTACTCCTGCAAATGTTTGGTCGGCAGAAACTTACCCTGTAGTGACTAACATATTTAGTAGTTTAGGCCAAGAAATACCTACAACAGTAAATAGTTTTGACCAAACAAGCACAAATAATTTAATATCAGCAATAACAAATTTTGCAGCACTTGATACTGTTGAAAAACAAACATCTGATATTCAGTATTACGAATCAATTGCTAACAACACAATAGCAGAAGACTACCCTAATGAAACAATTAACGGAGTACCTGCCTCAGAATATTTTGCAGAATTTACAGATAAACAGAGACAATCTTATCAAAATTTAGCCGATGTTTATAAAAAACTACAAGAATTATCAGAAGAAGAGTTAGAAACTGCTTTACAAGAATTAAAAACTTGGGATGATTTTTTAGGTACTTATGGGCAAGAAGGTACAGGTGGTGCAGCTTATGGTGGTGCAATAAAAGGATACGCTATGGGGGGGATGGGACAAGCTCCTGATTTACCTTCAGGATTATTAAAAAGCACTGAAGATGGTATGGCAGATACTATACCCGCGCAAATGGGTAACCAGCCTATTAATTTATCTGGCGGAGAGTACATTATGGATGCAGAAACCGTTGCATTTTTAGGTAATGGTAACACTGATTCAGGTGCTCAAAAACTAGATGATTTTAGAGAAAATTTAAGAATGGCAAAAAACGGTGGTGAAGACCAAGGAAATCAAATAAATTCCGAAAACTTTTTAGGTAGATTACAACAGATGGGAGTAGCATAATGGCTAATGAAACAACAGGTGGTGATGATACTACACCAACAGACCCACTAAAATTTACTCCAACAGAAGTTGGGGATGCAAGCACTTTATCTCAATATGCAGGTGAATATGTTACTGGTATGTTGGGAAAAGGAGCTGCTATTGGAGATGAACCATACCAAGCATATACTGGACCTTTAACCGCGGGAGAATCAGATCTTCAAACACAGGCTTATGAAGGCATCGGAGGTTTACAAGTACCTACAGGAGCTATGGGTGAAATGACCGCAGCTTCACTAACCCCATATATGAATCCTTATTTAGAAAATGCTTTACAACCTCAAGTTAACGCTGCAATTAGGAATGCTGATATACAAAGAATGAAAGACGCTTCAAGATTGACAAAATCTGGATCTTATGGTGGCAGCCGACAAGCTGTTATAGAAGCAGAAGGTAACAGAGCACTTGGTGACACGTTATCAGGTATATATGGAACTGGATACAGAGACGCGTTTGATAGAGCAACAGGTTTGTTTAAAGATGACCGACAGTACGGTTTAGACGCGTTACGAGAACAAAGAGATGCAGGAGCAGAACAAAGAGCTATTGAAGCGGAAGGTATCGCAGCAGATAAAGAACAATTTGAAGAACAAAGAGATTATCCAATGAAAGCAGTTCAGTTTATGCAATCTTTACTTCAAGATTTACCAATACAAACCCAAGAAAAATTATTTACAACACCAAGTCCTGGTATGACAGGAGCTGGCGGGGCAACTACTATTATAGCTTTATTAGAAGCATTAGGATTAGATATATAGGATAATAACATGGCTTTTGAAGATATAGGAAAACAAGTTGGCATGAATATGGATGCCTATAGAGGAAATCCAGGCGCACTAGAACAGCAAGTTAATAAACCAGCTGCACGAAAAAATTCGGGTTTACAAGCTCCTTTAGTTAAACTGTTAGCTTTACAGCAACTAAAACAAGAGCAAAAAACAAAAGAAGATCAAATAAAGTTGCAAATGATGCAACAAGGCCAAGCACCTTCTATTAAAGACCAAGTAGAAAATGATGCTATCCAAAGAAGTGTTGATGAAACTACTAAAGGTATAATGGGGGCGTTAAACCAACAAGCTATGGCTAAGAAAAAAGCACAAAATAGACTTTTGGCTAATGCTACAAAATTTCAACAACCTACTAATCCTATGGCAATGATGAACAGAGGAATTGCGGGTAATAGAAGAAATAACATGAGAAGCATGGCTCAAGGGGGTATTGTAGGGTTTAAGCATGGAGGTCCTCATAATCCTAGAGAAGTAGCTATGCAAAAAATTAAAGAAAAAATAAAAGCAGGAGAAAAAATATTAAATCCTGATAATATAGCTCCTTTTGCAAAAAGTGAAAATCAATCTAACGTTCCATCGAGTAACTACATTGCTCCTAGTACTTTATCTAGTGATGGTAATCCAATAGATCGTTTTGGCAAATTAAACGAAAATACAAATTTAGGTATTGAGTCAGTAAATCCAATAGATCGTAGAGCAGCAGCCCTTGCAAATGTTACAGCTCCCAATTTAATTAACACTACAACAGAAGGAGATGGAGGACCGCCAACTCTTGATACATCAACCCCAGAGTTTACTACCAAAGTTGGACCAAATTTTAATTATATGGGTAGACCAGGAATGCCAACTAATGATCCAAAAAAGAAACCTGAGAATGATGGTTCTGGTAAACCTGTAGGAGGTCCTGGAGGAGGTCAACCTGGTGGATTACAAGGTTTGTTTGACCAAAGAATGAAAGATGCTATGGCAGACGAATATGGAGGACATGAATGGATGCGTCCAGGTGGTATGATGGACTTTTTTAGGGGTTTAGCAAGTGGGCAACTTACAGGACCTGCTGATGCTATGAGAGTAGGAAAAGAACAAGCCTATAATAGAGCTCTTAAGAGAGCTTCTGCTGGTATGGATTATGCTACTGCCGATGCAAAAATTGCTGCACAAATATTAGCAGCTCAAATTAGTGCTGCTGCAAGAGCTGCTGCTTCTGGGGCTATGTCACAAAATGAAGCTGTTAAAAACTTAAATGCCGCTATAGCTAATCTTCAAGCAAATGTAATAAATCCTTTAAAATTTGATGGTGAGTTTAAAGAAGCTTTAAACAAAGCTCTTGAAGGGGTAGAAAGTCTTGAAGGAAGAAAGGCAGCTATAACTAAAGTGTACGATACATTTACACAAGGTGATTATAGTAAGATGATGAATGATATAGAAATTCTTAGAAAAGCAGCAGGCATGAGTACTTCAACTTCTTCTAATCCTCCAAATAATCAACCTAATATAAATTCTCCCTTATTTGATAAAAATCAACAAGATAAAACTGTTGTACAGAAAACACCATAAAGGTCTAGTATGCCTGTTTATGAAATACGCACAAAAGATGGTACTCCTGTTGAAGTAGAAGGACCCCCCAACGCTACATGGGAACAATTAGCTTCTATATATTCTAAACAACAAGAATATAGAAAAATATTTGGATCTCCCGAAATTACAGACCCTGGATTAGGGGATTATTTAGCATCATTTGGTAGAGGTACTGCGTCAGGTGCAGTTAACCTATTTGAACAAGCTGCGCTAGGTGCGATTACTCCTTTAGGAGAAGAAACTGAACTTGCAGCTAGAGAGAACATACAAGATTTTTTTGGCGGGATTAACCCTACAGCAAGACCAGGTATGGAAGATACTGTTGCCCGAAAGTTTGGAGAAGCGTTAGGATCTTTTGGTGCATTAGGAATTACTTCTTTAATCCCTTATGTAGGAGTACCACTAGCTTTTAGCACAGCAGCAGCATCAGGCGCAGGAGAAGCAAGTGAAAGAGCTCGTGCAGGAGGAGCTTCACAGGAAGAAAGGAACTTGGCAACTCTTGGGGGTGCAGGCGTAGGTATGACAGAAATGTATCCTATAAGGTTCTTAAAAGTTTTAAAACCTGGAGATAGAATAGGTTTATTAGATAGAACAAAAAGAGCATTAGCATCTGGAGGTGTTGAAGGCGCACAAGAAGTTGTTGCAGGAGCTTTACAAAATGCCATAGAAAAAGGTGTATATAATCCAGAACAAGAACTGTTTGTTATGGGAGAAGTAAAAGATCAAGCAACTTACGGTGGAGCTGTAGGCGCACTTGTACAAGGAGTGCTAGATCTTGCAATAAGAAATAGAGGTAAAACATCTTCTGAAGTTTCTAATGAAATTGAAAACACTCCTACTTCTACTCCTTCTACTTCGTATAAAACCCAAGGAGAATTATTTCCAACATCAGATTTAGGTAGACAAGGCGAGCTATTTGCAGGTCAAAACTTAGGTAGACCTCCTGAAACTGATTCAAATATTGCTAGACAAGAAGAACTTGCTAGGTTAAGAGAGCAAGGGCAACAAGAATTAGATTTAGGAGATAGACCTACTACTACACCTTCTGATGCCCCTGCATCTGTGCAAGGAAACCTCTTTTCTTACGCTATAGAACAAGAAGGAGCTAAGGCTGCACGTAACCAAATAACAGAAGACCAATTAAAAAAATCAGAAGAACTTCGTCAGTTAATTGAACGAACTGAAGCAGGCCCCGATAACCAAATGAAAGGGCCAATGCTACAAAAATTACAAGCACAAAAAGAACAACTAGATAAAAATCTATTACCTGAAGGAAAACAAGAACAACAATTTAGAGAAGCAGAAAGGGCTAGAGATAATCAATTTTTAGATCAAGCTTCTGACCTAGGTATTGTAAATAATTTGTCTCAACCTGAATTACAAGGTATTATTGATAAAAAATTAAGAGAAAAAAATGTCAATCCAAACATTAACAAGAGAACAGATGGAGTTAGCACTAAAGATAGTGGACAAGATGCTGTATCAACGGGAGACATTGGTATTGATTCCAAAGGAGTTAAAGCACCTGCAAGCGATGGATTGGGAAATATTAGGGGAGATATTAGACCAGACAATGTTACAGAAAAGCAGAGAGACGATTCACTAACAAAAAGACTTAATCAATATTCTCCAAGGCTCAATGCTACTGAATTGAGTAACGTTGCTAAAGTTAATCCAGACGAGAGAAAAAGACTTACGAATGAAACTAATGAGATCTTTAATGCTTTGGGATTATCCATTGACCCAGAAAGATTTGGAAAAGATATAGATAACTACATTAATGAAACAGAACAATCACTTCCATTGATATACAATATAGGTAAACAGAAAGAAGAAACTGTATTTAGTCCTTATATAAAACAACAGGAAGAACTAGTAGCTAAAGGAAAAGCTACAGACAAAGAAGCAAAAAAACTTGGGATTAACCAAACTCTTTCTAAACAAGCCTTTAAAGCGTTTATGGGTAGAACTACTGAAGATGGTAAAAAATCTAAACAAGAAAGAGACGAATACCAAAAAGATAAAAATCTTAAAGCCCTTAAAGAAGCGGGAGAGGGTAGAAAAGCTGTAGAACAAGAAGATTTACAAAGACAAGCTACACGTAAAGCTAAATACGAAGCAAAAAAGAGATTAAACCAAGCATGGGAAGTAAAGAAGAAAAAATCTAGAAAAGTTGTACAAGATAAGATAGATAGAGCAAAAGCTTTACATGCTGAAATACAAAAAAATACAACGACTAGTGACCCTAGTACAGCTAGTGATATTAATAAAGTTTCATTATTATTGTTAACAGATTCATCAAAAGTTCCTGTGTACGCAAAAGAGGCTTATATGTATTTTTGGAAAGCACCAGATGTAGGCACAGTCCTTGAAATGATTGCAGCAGATATAGTAGCTAATAAAAAATCTTTTAGAGAATCAGGAGTAAAAGATAAAGCTGTAAGAGAACATTATTCTGGTAGAAGTACCCAAGCAGCGCGAAAAGCAAAGGAGTGGATAAGATCAAAACTATCTAAAAATAGTCTTGAGTATATAAATAAAAGAATAATAAAAGAAAAAGAAGTGGATCTTAAACAATTAAATTTAAATGCTCAAAGAAATAAAGCAGAAGACTTTACAAAGAAAGCTAATGAATCTGTGTTAGATAATATTGCTTTATCCGCACGTATAAAAGAACAAAAGGCAAAAGGTAAAGCTACTTTAGATAAAATAAATCAAGAGTATATAGATAAAGATGTACTTAAATTACCTGAAAATGCAGTAGAAAGACTTGATCTTCCTCTTGATCCTTTTGTTAAGCAAGCCATACGTAATGGGAACATTAACTTAGCTTTAGAGGGAATATCTGCTTCTACTGAAAGTCCTGCATTACAAAAACTTGCGTCAAGGTTAACTAGTAAAACAGGTAACACTAAACTTGTTTTATCTGAAACCATAAAAGAGTCAGGAAACTTTAATCCAAAGACAAACACTATAACATTAAACTCTAGAACTGGTATCAATCTACATACTTTTTTACACGAACTTACTCATGCTGTAACGGCTGCGTCTGTTGCGGATAGGTCTAACCCTGTGTCTAAACAAGTTAACACGTTATATAACAGTGTAAAGGACCAGCTGGGCACGTACTATGGTTCTCAAAACGTTGATGAGTTTGTAGCTGAAGCTATGAGTAATCCTACTTTCCAAGACCATCTTAGACGAATAACACCAAAAGGAGAAACTCTTTCAGCATGGCAACGGTTTAAAAATATTGTAGGTAATATATTAAGAAAATTAGGTCTTTATCCTCCTAAAGATTTAAAAGATACTTCTACAGTTTTAAGTGAAGTAGATAGAATGTTTGATGGGCTGTTAGCAGTTGCACCAGAGTACAGAGATGCAGACGTGTTAAGAATGGATCAAGGTAAAAAAGGTCTTATAGACGTTATTGATTATACTCAAAAAGTAGCAAAAGGAGAAAAATTAACTAGTGAGTACAGAAAAAAATGGGTTTCAGAGACTGTAAGTATTTTACCTTCTTATGCTCCTAATGTAGGTAAAAAATTTATGGGGTTTTTGCCATTACTAAGTGTTGTAGATATAGGTAATTATGTAGGGCTTGAAGGTGCAAAAACTACAGATACTCTTATTAGAGAACAAGAAGGAAAGGGTGTAGGTAGAAGAGTAGAGTTAGTAGATGGTACAATAAAAAGAATGGTTGATCTCGTACCAAGAAACAACCAAGATGCCTTTAATAAAATTATTGCTGTAAGCACCAGAAATGGAGTTGACCCAGAATTAAGTCTTTCAAGGGCAACGGATAAATATGGTTCTGATAATGAAAAAATGAAAGATTGGAAAGAAGTTAAGGAGATGTGGAACTCTTTACCTACTAATTCTAAAAAAGCTTACACACTTCTAAGAAATTTATATCAAACACAATATGAAGATTTAAAAAATAATATACTAAAAAGAGCAGAAGATCTTGGCTTAGATACTAAACAAAGACAAAGCATAAAAGAAAAATTATTTAAAAATTTACTTGATAAATCAGTAGACCCTTATTTTCCTTTAACACGTACTGGAAACAAATGGCTTGCTTTTGATAAAGCTGGGGAAACTATTGTTATGTCTTTTGAAGGAGAACTACAAAGAAAAAGAGCTATACGTGCTTTAAAAGACCAAGGTATAACAAATGTAAGACTCCACGAAAAAGATAGTGCTTTTAGAGTTTTTGGGCAACCTGGGTCTAACTCATTCATGCTTAAAATATTAGAAACGTTAAAAAATAATAAAGTAGATAACAAAATACAAGATGAACTTCTTCAAATGTTTGTACAAGCTCTCCCTGAAACTTCTTTTGCGAAAGCATTTGCAAAACGTGAAGGTACGTTAGGTTTTAATTTAGATGCTATATATGCCTTAAAAACAAAAGGCTACGATATGGCTAGAACATTAGGTAAAATGGAGTACGCCCATTTACTAAGGAAAGAAGAAGATAGACTAACTCCTTTTGCAGAACAGGCAGATATGAAAGGCACAGTTGCAAAAGAACTAATTGATAGAATCCAATTTGCTAGGAATCCTCCTCCTGATGCACCTGCTATTTTAGCTAACAGAGTGGCGTTTAATTTTACATTAGGTTTTAACATATCTTCTGCTGTGGTTAACTTATCTCAAATACCTCTTATGTTTATGCCAATGTTAGGAGGTAAATATGGTTTTGCAGAATCTAATTACGCTTTAACAAGAGCTATGAAACTATTTACAAATAGTGGGTTTAAAAGATCTATAAGTTTGTCTGATGGTACAAGTGTCAAAACTGGAGCTTCTCCTTCTATAGATAATTATTATGTACTAGATAGAGATGGTAATTATAAAGTAAGCGAAGAAGTAAAGAACAATAAAAAATACCCACCAGAATTTATAAAAGAACTAGAAAGTTTAACTAAACTTGTACAAGTTGCTCAAGACCAAGGACAACTTAACCGTTCTATTTTTCACGATACTCTAGCATTAGAAGGTGAAAGTAGAGGTAAAGGTTTTTTTGAAAAGTTAAATATAATGTCGGCAAGTGTGTTCCACCAAGTAGAACGCTTTAATAGACAAGTAGCGTTAATTAGCTCTTATAAATTAGAATTAGATAGACTTAATAGCGACAGAGCCACGCCATCAGAGCAAGCTTTGTCATTAGCACAACGACAGGAAATGGCAGCGAACAATGCTGTTTACGAAACACAAATGATAAACGGTGGTGCGTTATTAGGTACAGCTCCACGTTTAGCACAACAAAGTGTTGGTCGTGTAGCTCTTATGTATAAGGGTTTTGGCATACAAATGTATTATACCATGCTGAAAACAGCATTAAAAGGTCTCACAGGTACACCAGCAGAAAAGAAAATAGCAGCGAAACAAATTACAGGAATATTATTATCGTCTTTCACACTATCAGGTGTTGTAGGTATGCCACTTGTAGGGGCGTTAATGTCTATTACCAACCTATTTCTTGACGATGAAGACGAAGATGCTCAAACTTTATTACGACAATATCTTCAAGAGAATATATACAAGGGCCCTTTAACTGCTATAACAGGTGTTGACGTGTCAGGGCGTATAGGACTAAGTAATCTTTTATTCAGGGCGAATCCATATGTACAAGAATGGGATGTTAAGACAATAGTAATGGAAGGATTAGGAGGCCCTGCGGGTAGTACAGCTGAACAGTTGCTTAGAGGTGCAAAGGAGATGTTTTCTGACGATCCGAATAAAAAGCCTATAGAAACAATGACCCCCGCAGCCATTAAAAATGTATTAAAAACTTTTAGGTATGTAAAAGAAGATGGCGCATATACTAGAAGAGATGATTTAATAGTAGGAGACTTTACTAACACAGAACTATTTGGGCAACTAATGGGGTTCTCTCCTGCAAGGTATACTTTTACACAAGAGAAAAATAGAGCTAAGAAAAACATGAGTAAAGCTTTAAACGAAAAAACTTCTAAACTTTTAAAGCATTATTACCTTGCTTACCGTATGGGTGATTACGAAGAGATGAGTAACATAATGAATCAAATGCTAAAGAGAAATGCGAAAAGGCCAGAGTTCGCTATAACTTATGAAGCACTTATGAGATCTATGAAATCTCACATGCGTACAACTGCTAATACAGTAAACGGTATATACTTACCACCAAATCAAATGGCTTATTTTAGTATTTTATTTGATGATTTTCAGTTTGAGTAAACACTTACTCCACGTATCTTTCTCTACATTAGGAACTAAAAATGTATTTTTTGAACGTTTTGTATTCGCAGTCAACACTGGTAAAGAGAATATTACTTTTTTAATATCTAGAGCTACCAAAGCTATGACATCACAATCTTCTTTAGTTAAGCGTTTTTTAGTTTTGCCTAGTGCAGTAGAAAATCTATAGAAAGGTGTGCCACCACTTTTTACATCGTTTCTAAATTTATAATGGCTACCTTTTACTTGTATTCTTATAAGTTTATCTCCAACAGTTGCTAAAATATCAGTAGCACCGATGTTGACTATCTTACAACTTACATCCATTTCAAGAAGACATATGGCACATATATGTTCTCCTATATCTCCTTTTTGTAGTGCTTTATTCATACAAAAACCCCCCCTGTGTTAGAGGAGGGGTAGGAGGGAGAACGACAGTGCGAGGATACTGCCAAGTACAATGTAACATATTACTGTGCGTGTTGTAACTATTTTCTTTT
>MDSV01139058.1_pt1 | contig 14247 bp, 13 predicted proteins | sample 810851 | NCBI WGS metagenome assembly MDSV01 (sample SAMN05326640, study PRJNA326480) | marine metagenome | isolation source: seawater | place: Atlantic Ocean: North East | collected 2012 | reverse complement strand
TGCCTAAGTTATGAATAGTTATTTATTATTTAAAAGTTTACATTTAATAGCTGTTGTTTCTTGGATGGCTGGTCTTTTATACTTACCAAGAATTTTTGTTTATCATGTTGAAAATAAAGAAAAAAAAGAGGCAAAAAGCATATTTGAAGTGATGGAAAGGAGATTATTTTTTTATATCATGAGACCGGCCATGATATTTACATGGGTTTTTGGATTAATATTAATTTATCTTAACGGAATAGAAATTTTCTCTCATTTATGGATGCAAATAAAGATTGTGTTGGTAATTCTATTGTCGGCATATAATGGTTATCTGGGGGGATGTCTAACTGCTTTAAAAAATTCTACAAACACAAAATCTGCAAAATTTTTTAGAATTATTAACGAAATACCAACAGTAATTCTGATTATTGTTGTATTTTTGGCTATTTTTAAGCCAATCTAGGGTTGAAATAATAGCTCTAGTATATATATTAACATTATCTAATTATTAAAATCCCACAACATGAATATACAAGAGTTAAAAAAAAATAGTTCTGAGCATCTTGTGACACAAGCTGAAGAATTAGGTGTAGAAAATGCAAGTACACTTAGAAAACAAGAAATTTTATTTGCTATATTAAAAAAATTAGCCGAAAAGGGAGAGGAGATTACTGGAAGTGGAACCTTGCAACTTCTTCAAGATGGATTTGGTTTTTTAAGAGCAATGGAGTCAAATTATTTACCTGGTGCTGATGATATCTATATCAGTCCCAGCCAAATAAGAAGATTTGGTTTAAGAACTGGAGACACTGTTGAGGGACCAGTTAGATCACCTAAAGAAGGCGAAAGATACTTTGCATTATTGCAAGTAAGTAAAATAAATTTTGAAGATCCAGAAAAAGTTAGACATAAAATTGCTTTTGATAACTTAACCCCACTTTATCCTGATAAACAATTGGTAATGGAAGTTGAAAGTAATAAGACAGAAAAAAAACCAGATTTAACAGCACGATTAATAGATCTAGTAAGTCCGATAGGCAAAGGGCAAAGATCATTAATTATTTCTCCACCAAAAGCAGGTAAAACAATGATCTTGCAAAGTATAGCAAATTCAATATCGGCAAATCATCCTGAATGCTATTTAATGGTATTGCTCATAGATGAAAGACCTGAAGAGGTTACAGATATGCAAAGAACTGTAAAAGGAGAAGTTATTAGCTCAACTTTTGATGAGCCTGCTCAAAGGCATGTTGCTGTTGCGGAAATGGTAATTGAAAAAGCCAAAAGACTAACAGAACATAAAAAGGATGTTGTAATATTATTAGACTCAATAACAAGACTTGGAAGAGCATATAATGCAGTGGTTCCCAGCTCTGGAAAAGTATTAACAGGAGGGGTAGATGCAAATGCTTTGCAAAGACCTAAAAGATTTTTTGGCGCTGCAAGAAACATTGAAGAAGGAGGTTCTTTAACTATTATTTCAACTGCTCTAATTGATACAGGTAGCAGGATGGACGAGGTAATTTTTGAAGAGTTTAAAGGAACTGGTAATAGTGAAACAATTCTTGATAGAAAAATATCAGAAAAAAGAATCTATCCAGCAATAGATATAACAAAATCTGGAACTAGAAGAGAGGAATTAATTTTTGATAAGAATGATCTTCAAAAAATGAATGTACTAAGAAGAATAATCGCCCCGATGGGAACTATGGATGCAATAGAATTTATTAATTCAAAATTAAAAAATACAAAAAACAACAATGAGTTTTTTAGCTCTATGAATAAGCCTTCATAATTAAATTTTTAAAATTATTATATATAATTTTTGAATATGTGTTCATGCTATTCATATTCTCTTTAGCTGCTCTGTCAAATTTTCTTAAAGCTCCTTTCCCTAGTTGTGTTTCCAAAGCAGATTTATATTCAGGAACACATCCCCATTCATTCACTGTAGTATCTTTTATTTCAATATGAAATTGTATTCCATAAGCATGGTTTTGATATTTAAAAATTTGATATTTTGTTGTTGGAGATGATGCAAGTAATGTAATATTATTATTTGATTCTAAATTCCGAACTTCATAAGAATGCCATTGAAGGCCTTTAATTTTATTAGGAAAAGAGGAAAAAAAGTTATCAGAGCTTTTTTCTTTAAAAAAATCAATATCCATTATTCCAATTTCTGGCGGACTTGATCTAACAACCTTACCTCCAACTACCTCTCCAAGTAATTGACAGCCCAAACAAAAACCTAAAAAAGGTTTTTTTAAATTAATAACAAATTCTTTAATTTTTTTTTTTTCCTCTATTAACCAAGGATAATCTTTTTCCATCCACGTATCCATTGGTCCACCCATGCAAAACATGCCGTCGAACCTTTTTAGATCGTTAGGTATTTTTTCTCCTTCATCTAATTCTATAGTTGTGAGTTTAACTCCATCATCTATCATTAAATTTTTTATATAACCTGGATCTTCAACTTTTATATGCTGTAGCACTATAATATTCATACATTTAGTTCTAAATAAATTTTGTTATAAAACTTATATGGTATTATACTAATATCTATGACTATTTATGCTTTATCATCGGGACCTGGAGTTGCAGGGGTTTCAGTAATTAGAGTTTCGGGGAAAAATACTTCCAAAGTTATAAAATTGCTAACAGGACGTGATTTACCAGTGCCAAGAGTTGCTACCCTTCGGAAAGTGAACAATATCAACAATAATGAGCTAATTGATGAAGGCATAATCATATGGTTTCCAGGGCCTGACAGCTACACAGGTGAAGATTTAGCAGAATTTCACGTACATGGCAGCAGAGCGGTTGTGGAAGCATTACATAACTCTATAGAGTCGATTGAAGATTGTCGTTTAGCAGAACCAGGTGAGTTTACGAGAAGAGCATTTGAAAATGGGAAAATAAATTTGCTAAAAGCTGAAAGTATATCCGATCTCATATCATCAGAGACAGAAATTCAAAGAAAGCAGGCACTTAATATTATGAATGGAAGATCAGCAGATCAATTTAATTCATGGAGAGATAAACTTTTAAAAATTTTGTCATACGTTGAAGCAAAAATAGATTTTCCTGATGAAGATCTTCCAGAGAAAAATTTGTTGGAAATTAAAAAAATATCAGAAGAAATTTCACAAGAAATTAAAAAAACACTAGATGACGGAAAAGTAGGGGAGAAGATTAGAGAAGGTTTTAAAATTGCTATAGTTGGACCATCAAATGCAGGTAAATCAAGTTTAATTAATTATTTATCAAAAAGAGATGTAGCTATAGTGTCTGAAATAGCTGGAACAACAAGAGATGTGATCGAAACACATTTAAATTTAGATGGCTATCCAGTAATTGTTTCTGATACAGCAGGAATTAGAGATTCAGAAAGTGAAATTGAAAAAAAAGGTATAAAGTTAGCTTTGAAAAGAGCAGAGGAGGCTGATTTGAGATTAGTTGTAATAGAACCAAAAAACCTTAGTTTTACTGGTCTTTTAAAGGATTTGTTTGATGAAAATTCCATATTAGTGATTAATAAATCTGAATTGTTGAAGGAAAATTTAAATTCACAAATAAAAAAATTAGATCATGTTGTAATTTCATTATTAAAAAATAAAAATCTTGAAATACTAATTTCTAAAATTAAAAAAAAATTAAATAACATGTTTACCAGTAACGAAGATATTTTAATTACAAGAGAACGTCATAGACAACATCTTAAACAATCACTTTTGCATCTTGTAGAGTTTAGAGAAAAAAATTCCATCAAAGATTTTGATAAAGCCGCTGAAGATTTAAGGTTAGCGACGAGGCATCTTGGAATGATAGTAGGAAAAGTTGATGTAGAAGAGATATTAGGTAGCATTTTCAACGATTTTTGCATCGGTAAATAAGTTAGTTTTTACGCCATTTTTCGACGATTTTTTATCGTTTTTGTTGGTAAATAAGGCTTATTTTAAAAATACTAATCTGATCTTGTAAAAAAACATATGAGTTATAAGTTTAGATTATGAAAAGTGAATTATCATTTGATGTAGTAGTGATAGGTGGAGGTCATGCAGGGTGTGAAGCTGCGACGGCTTCAGCCCGGTTGGGAGTTAATACTGCATTGTTTACTCATAAGGTTGAAACAATTGGTGAGATGTCGTGTAACCCTGCAATCGGTGGACTTGGTAAAGGTCATTTAGTTAGAGAGATAGATTCTTTAGATGGAGTCATGGGGGAAGTAGCCGATAAATCTGGTATACAATTTAGACTGTTGAACAGAAGTCGTGGCCCAGCAGTAAGAGGGCCTAGAACTCAATCAGATAGATCCTTATACAAAAAATTTATGCAGGAAAAACTTCTAAACTATTGTAATTTAACAGTAATTTCGGATCCAGTTATAAAGTTTATTTTTGAAAAAAGGTCCGTAAATGGCTTTATTACTCAACATGGCAAAAGGGTTCTATGCAAAAAATTAATATTAACTACAGGAACTTTTTTAAATGGATTGATTCATATTGGAGAAATAAAAACTCCTGCTGGACGTATTAACGAAAAGCCGTCTACAGGATTAAGTGAACAATTAAAAAAATATAATTTTAAAATTGGAAGATTAAAAACCGGAACACCGCCAAGGTTAGATTCAAGAACAATTAATTTTAAAATTTTAGAAGAACAACATGCAGATCCAGATCCTTATTTTTTTTCTTTTCTAACTAAAAAAAATTTTAATAAACAAGTATCTTGTAGGATGACTTACACAAATGAAGTCGTTCATAAAATTATTTCAAAAAATATAAACCGTAGTGCTATGTACTCAGGGAGTATAAAAGGAGTTGGTCCAAGATATTGTCCATCTATTGAAGATAAGGTTGTAAAATTTTTTGACAAAACCAGGCACCAAATTTTTTTAGAACCAGAAGGTTTGGATGACAATATTATTTATCCAAATGGTATATCAACATCTTTGCCATCTGAAATTCAACAAGAAATATGTCAAAATATCAATGGTTTAGAGAATGTTAAAATTGTCCAGCCCGGATATGCTATAGAATATGATTATATAGACCCTAGAGAGCTTTTTTTAACCTTAGAAACAAAAAAAATAGGTAATTTTTATTTAGCAGGTCAAATAAATGGAACGACAGGATATGAAGAGGCAGCCGCCCAGGGTTTAATCGCAGGAATTAATGCTGCTTTATCTGTAAAGAAAATGGAACCTTTTATTTTAGATAGATCTGATGCATATATTGGTGTTATGATTGATGACCTGGTCACTAAGGGCGTTGCTGAGCCTTATCGTATGTTTACTTCTAGGGCAGAGTATAGACTTTCTTTACGTGCGGATAATGCAGATTACCGACTTACAAAAAAAGGTATTAATATTGGCTTAATTTCTAGTTTAAGAGAAAAAGCTTTTAAAGATAAATATTCAATGATTAAATCGATAGAGAATAAAATGTCATCCTTATCAATAAGTCCATCTAAAGCAGAGAATTTTTCAATTAAAATAGCAAAAGATGGAGTTTCGAGAACTTCTTCTGAAATATTGGCTCAAAAAAACGTTAATATGTCTAAAATTAGGGAAATTTGGTCTGAAATACCCAATTACGGTGATGAAATTGACGAGCAAATTGAAATTAACGCCCATTATAGAGGATATTTAAAAAAACAAAATGCTGATATATTAGCTTTTAAAAGGGATGAAAATCTCATAATTCCTGATAAAATAAGATATGACAAGCTTAGCGGACTTTCTAATGAAGTAAAAGACAAGTTTATTCAAATTAGACCTAAAACTATGGGTCAAGCTCTAAGAATCGATGGAATTACTCCTGCTGCTGTATATATTTTGTTGTCACACGTTAAAAGAAAGTCTAATAAGTACTTAGATTGATTAATAGAAATATATTAGAATATTCAAAGCTAGAGTCTTTAAACGTTTCACGTGAAACATTTTTTGATTTAGAGAAGTTTAGAACACTTATTTTAGAAAAAAATAAGGAATTAAATCTTATTAGCAAAGGCTCAGAGCTCAATTCGCGAGAAAGACATATTATAGATAGTGCACAAGTAATTGATTTTATTGATAAAAATGATAAAATATGCACAGACATAGGCTCAGGTTCTGGATTACCCGGGTTAGTTTTGGCAATAATAATGAAACATAAAAATTCTAGTATGAAATTTCAGCTTTATGAAAAAAGTTATCGGAAAAGTATCTTTCTTAAAGATATATCTAAGAAACTTGAACTAAATACTGAAGTCTTACAAAAAGACATCTTTATACAAAAAAATATAGAGACAGATATAATAATTGCAAGAGCATTTAAGCCCTTACCTATAATATTAGAATTGGTGAATTCAAATTTTAAAAAATTTAAAAATATAATCTTATTTTTAGGAATAAATGGGAAAAATTTCTTAAGACAGGTTTTAAGAGAATGGAAATTTGAATATAATGAAAAAAAAAGCCTAACGAGCAAAGATTCAATTTTATTAAATATTACTAGTTTAGAAAAAAGATGACTCAAGCAAAAATAATTTCAATCATAAATCAAAAAGGTGGTGTTGGAAAAACTACAACAGTAATTAATTTAGCTGCTGGACTTTCTATTGAAGGAAAAAAGATTTTAGTTATTGATTTAGACCCACAAGGAAATGCAACTACGGGACTTGGCATGTCAAATAGTGAAAATTCAAATGAAACAATTTATAGTGTTTTAAATGGAACTAAAAAAATAACAGAGGTTATAAAAAAGACAAATTTTGAAAATTTGGATTTAATAACTTCAAATGTAAATCTATCTGGATTAGAGGTTGAGACTGCGGGAGACAACAGAAGAGCGTTTATACTAAAAGAGCAAATAAGCTTGTATTTAAGTGATTCTGGAGCGAAATATAGCCATATTTTGATTGATTGTCCTCCATCTCTTAGTTTACTAACAATAATGGCTTTAGTAGCCTCAGTTTCATTAATAGTTCCTCTACAAACTGAATTTTTTGCTCTAGAGGGTGTAACTCAACTTATGAAAACAATAGATAGGATTAAAACTAATTTAAATCCTAATCTTAATATAAGAGGAATAATTTTAACAATGTATGATAAAAGAAATAAGCTATCATCACAAGTTGAGAAAGAAGCAAGAAATTATTTTAAAGAAAAAGTTTATAAAACAGTAGTGCCAAGAAACGTTAGGCTTTCAGAAGCACCTTCTCATGGAGTTCCGGTCTTAATTTATGATAGAACATGTTCAGGAAGTAGATCATATTTTGATTTTACCAAAGAGTTTTTAAGTCAAGAAAAAACATTTGAAAGTGCAGCATAATGAATCCATTTAAATCTAAAAAGGGACTTGGTCGGGGATTGTCCTCTCTTATAGGAGACTCTCCAGTAACATCATCTAATAATAAAATATCAATAAGTTCTATAGTTAGAAATAAATTTCAGCCAAGAAAAACTTTTGATAAACAAAATTTAGATGAACTTTCAAATTCAATAAAGGAAAGAGGAATAATTCAGCCAGTAGTAGTAAGAAAATCTGCAGATCAGGAAAAAATGTTTGAGATAATTTCTGGGGAACGAAGATGGTTAGCTGCTCAAAATGCAGGATTGCATGAAATTCCAGTTATTGAAATAGAGGCGGATGATTTAAAATCACTAGAATTTGCAATAGTTGAGAATGTTCAAAGGTATGATTTGAATACAATTGAAGAGGCAAACGGATACCAAAGACTAATAGACCAGTTTGGATATGACCAGGAAAAAGTTGCAAGATTTATTGGAAAAAGCAGAAGTCATGTAACTAATTGTTTACGCATATTAACATTGCCAAAAGAAGTTATAAATCTAATAGAGACAAACAAATTATCCTCTGGTCATGCGAAAATTCTAGTAGGGTTAGAAAATGCTTCTTTTGTTGCAAAAAAATTTGTTGAAAAAAAACTATCTGTTAGGCAAGCAGAAAATTTGGTTAAAATTTTTAAAAATAAAAAAGTTCCCAAGCATACTTCAAAGGATCCAAATTTAAAACAACTAGAGAGAACCTTAATTGAAAAAATTGGTTTGAATGTATCTATAAATAATAAAAGAAATAATTCTGGAAATATATCCTTTCAATATAAAAACCTTGATCAACTAAATCGAATAATTGATTTGATAAAAAATAATTATTAAATTATCTAAAGTTTAAAGCCAATAATATTTACTTAGATTTATTTATTATAAAGTCGGAAAGTATATTTAGTGAATTAACAGAATTTTTTTTTACTAATATTTCAATTTCATTAGTTTCTGCAATTAATTTTCTAACTTCTTCTGTAGGCCAAATTTTAATTTGTTGTTTAACTAGCTCTTTATCCTTCCAAAAAATAGGTGGCTTAAAAGATGTTATAACTTGATCGGTATTTTTAATTTTTGTAATTTCTTTTTGTAATTTCATTAATCTCTTTAATTTTGATATAAAAGTTCTTAGTATTAAAATACAATCTTCTGGTGCAAAATTATTTTCATTTAGGATATTTGCCGTTTTTTTTGTATTTTTTGTCAGACAACTATCTGCTAGTTCAGAAACGTTATAATTTTCTGCAAGATTTGTAAGTTTAAAAATTTCTTCTAAATCAATTTTTTTTTTATTTATTATAAAATTTTCAATTTTATTTAGTTCATTAATCAAATTTTGTCTATTACCACTTGCTCTTTCAACTAATAAATTAATTGTTTGTTGTGATATTGATATTTTTTTTTCTCTAAAAAAATTAATTGCTTTTATATTCAGGGTTTGATTTGTATCAGAATAAAATGGAATACAAATTATGTCTTTATTCTTTTCGAACAATGTTCTAAGTTTTGATTTTTTTTCAAGGGTACTTGCTGATAAGATAATTTTAATATCTTCTGGGTTTTTTTCTATAATCTCTTCTATAAAGTTTTTTATTTTATCACTTACTCTTGAAATAATAATAAGTTTTTCATTATCAAAAAAAGATTTAGTTAAAATACTGTTGAAAAAATTTTCTTTATTTTCTAAAATTTCCTTTTCATCATATCTATAAATCTTATTTTTATATTTTTTTTCAAAGTTATTTTGTATAACTTCATTCTTAAAACCTTCATTCAAACCATATAGTAAAAAAAAGCTATATTTATCCATGCTAACTTTTGTTATTTCGTAGGATTTAACAATCATTTTTATAATGAATATAAATGTAAATTTATTTTTGACACTATTTTATCTACTAAGTTACTTTCGATATTTTTTTCATATTGCTTTAAGCTAAATTTATTTGAAGAATTATTATAGCTAAAACTTTCATTAAATTTCTTTTTACTTTTAATTTCATTGTTTTCTAAAACTGTAAGATCAATAGTAATAGTCATATTATACATTTTTGGATCGCCTTTTGAGTCTTTAGTTAAAATATTTATTTTTTTTTCTGAATATATTTCAAGTTCATAAAATATACTTTTATTTTCTACATTTTTAAAAATTTTTAAATTATTATTTATTTTAGTAGCTATACTTTTTTCACCTACAAACTTAATTTCACTAATTGAGAAGTTTGATTTATTGGAAGAAAAAATTGGTTTGTATCCACAACCTGACAAAAGTATGAATATTATTAAAATTAAAAATCGTTTATTAGTTATCATTTTATAATTAAGTTAATAAGTTTGTTCTTAATAAAAATAATCTTAATTATATTTTTATTATTTAAATATTTGTTAATATTAAAATCATCTTTAATTATTTCAATCACTTTATTTTCAGTCACTCCATTTAAAGCTTTTATTATCCCTCTTTTTTTTCCATTAATTTGAACAACGATTTTAATATCATTGTCCACTAGAAATTTTTTGTCGACTTGCGGCCATTTCTTTTCACCGTTAGCTTCTATTTCCTCTAAGCATTCAGACGCAAAATGAGGTATCAATGGTATCATTAATAACAATATTTTTTTATAGTTTGTAAGTAAGTCAGCAGAGTCATTCAATTCATTTATTTCTTTATTAATAAAATTATATGTTTCATAAAAGTTAGCAACAATTACATTATAATTAAATTTTTCTAAATTTTTTGTGACTTTATCAATTAAATGATTTGTAAATTTTGAAAATTGGTCACTTTTGTTTTTTGAACTTATATTTAAATTAATTTTTTCTTTAATTTTCTTATGAACTTGCCAAAGTTTTTGGATAAATTTATATGAGGCAACCATTCCTTGTTCTGACCATTGTACATCTTTTTCTGGTGGACTATCTGAAAGTATAAATAATCTCACAGAGTCTGCTCCATAACTTTTAATTATTTCTTCTGGATCTATTGTATTTTTTTTTGATTTGGACATAGATTCTGAAGGCCCAACATTAACTTTTGGATCATTAGCATTTTTTTTGTTAAAAAATTTTTTACCATCTTTGGAAAAAACCTCGTCTGGACTTAACCAATTACCCTGATAATCTTTATATGTTTCATGACAAACCATTCCTTGAGTAAATAATCCTTTAAAAGGTTCAGTTATATCAAATCCTTTATTGTTAAAATTTAAAGCCTGCATAAAAAATCTTGAGTAAAGCAAGTGTAAGATTGCATGCTCAACTCCACCGATGTATTGATCAACAGGCATCCAGTATTTAACCTCATCGGCATCAAAACCTTGATTCTTATTTTTTGGTGAGCAAAATCTTAAAAAATACCAAGAAGAGTCAACAAATGTGTCTAAAGTGTCAGTTTCTCTTTTATATTTTTTTCCGTCTAATGTTATATTTTTCCAGCTTTCAACATGATCTAATGGATTGCCATTAGTATTTAAATCAATATTTTCAGGGAGTTCAACGGGTAAATTTTCTATGGGTATTTTTTTTATTTTATTATTATCGTCATAAGCAATCGGTATAGGACAACCCCAATACCTTTGTCTTGAAACTCCCCAATCTTTTAGTCTAAAGTTTATTCTTTTCTTACCAATATTGTTTTTTTCCAAGTGCTCAATTGTTTTAAATATAGACTCTTCTGGCGCTTGAAGGTCATTTAAAAAATTAGAATTAATTATTTTTCCTGCACCAGTATAAGCTTCCTTGATATTTTTATTAGTCCAATGATTAGGTTTATCAATTGGTTCAACTACAGGAGTTATTTTTAATTTATATTTTAACGCAAAATCAAAGTCTCTTTGATCGTGAGCTGGGCAACCAAATACAGCACCAAATCCATAATCCATTAAAACAAAATTCGCAAAATATACTGGAACTTTTTTTGATATATCTAAAGGATTAATTGCTTCTAAATTAGTTTTAAAACCTATTTTTTCAGCTTGTGCAATTGCTTCCTCGGTTGTTCCTGTTTTTGAGCATTCTTCTTTAAATTTTAAAAATTCATTTTCTTTTTCATAAAATTTTGCTAACGGATGATCAATTGATAAAGCTAAAAAAGACATACCAAATAATGTGTCAGGTCTTGTTGTAAAACATTTTATCGAATTAACTTTATCATTTTTCTTTAATTTAAATTCAATTTCACATCCAAAGGATTTACCAATCCAGTTTTTTTGCATCGTCTTTACTTTGTTTGGCCATTCATTAAGATTTTCAAGTCCCTTAAGTAATTCTTCAGAAAATTTTGATATATTAAAAAACCATTGGTTAAGTTTCTTTCTTTCTACGATAGCGCCAGATCTCCATCCTTTTCCATCAATTACTTGTTCGTTTGCTAAAACGGTTTGCTCAATCGGATCCCAGTTGACATAACTTTCTTTACGATAAACTAAATCTTTATCATAAAGATCTAAAAAAAATTTCTGTTGATGTTTGTAATAATCTTTGGAGCATGTTGAAATTTCTCTATCCCAGTCAATAGAAAGACCAAGTTCTTTCAATTGATTTTTCATAGTTAGAATATTTTTTTCTGTCCATTTCTTTGGGTCTAAATTGTTTAATCTTGCTGCATTTTCTGCAGGTAAGCCAAAAGAATCCCAGCCCATTGGATGCAATACGTTAAATCCCAACATAGATTTATAACGTGCCAAAACATCTCCTATAGTATAATTTCGCACATGTCCCATATGAATTTTTCCTGAAGGATAAGGAAACATTTCCAGGCAATAAAATTTTTTTTTATTTTTATCTATTTTGGTTTTAAAATAGTTATTTTTTTGCCAAATATTCTGCCATTTATCTTCAACTACTTTAAAATTATATCTGGTCATTAATACTTTTAATTGTAGGTGTTTTTTAAATAAGACTAATGGGATTGTTAGTTATCATTTAGTTTTTTTTCTTATTTATACCTTTTTTTTCTTTTCTAATTCTTTTTTTTTTATTTTTCTTTTTATTTTTGACTGTATCTTTTTTTTGAATCACAGCAGCCTTTTTTAAAATAGCTAATTTAATTTCATTTGACAAATTTGTTGATTTTTTTGATATTTTACAATTACTTTTATTTTCATCACATATTCGTTCATGAATAGAAACCTTTAATCCATCAGGTCTAATTTCATTTGAAAGAAAACGAACTGTAATTTTAATTTCCTTATTATTTTTTGATTTATCATTAGAGAACCAATCAGTAATTATAAGTCCGCCTGAATAACTTGCGTTCGTAAAAGATACAAAATCAAGAATCTCAATTGAAGCTCTCCACATTTCGTTAGATGAAGCAAAATCAAATACCCCACCAGAATTCGCACTTCCTATATTTCCAAACCTAATACCTCTTCCCTCTTCAATATTTCGTGCTACTCTTTCCTCGACGTTAACAGGATTGTCCTTAACGTCTGATCTTTTATAAAGTCCGCAGTTATTCAAAATTAGAAACGCAAGAATTATAGGAAATAAATTTTTTTTCATAAAACTGTTATAATTTAATAAATCAATTAACAAAAACCTTAAGTGCCTAAAAAACCTAATAAATAGTGTATTTATAGTGTGATAAATATGCAACGATTTCAAAAAAAAACACTCGGAAAACAAGTAAAATATCTTAATTTTAATGATTAGTAGTAATTTAACCCCATTCATATGAATAATTTAAATAAAAGGAGAATTATGAATAAAATGAAAAAAATCGGACTTACAGCTTTAGCTACGTCTTTAGTTGCAAGTTCAGCATACGCTGCTGATGTTACGATTTCAGGCGCTACTGGGTTTACTTATTCAAACCAAGCTGGTGATACTGGAACTCCTGACACTGACCACGGTAAAGGTTTTGGTGTTGATAACTCAATGACTTTTAGTACATCTGGTGAGATGGATAATGGTTGGAGTGTTTCAGCATACACAGCCCTTAATGATTCATTTGGACTAACTTCATCTGCTGTTACTTTAACAATGGGTGGAATGGGCTCAATTAAATCTGGAAGTGGTTACGGCGGTGGCAGTGCTGCGTTTGACGGTGAAACACCTAGAGCTTATGAAGAAGTTGATGATGGAGGAGCTACTTCACTATCAATGAACTTAGTAGGTTCACAAAACGATAATGGTGGTATTAACTATACGTCACCAACTATTGACTCAGGAATGGGAACTACTGCAACGATCTACTTAGGTTACGTACCTAAAGCTTCAGATTCGTACAATGCTGGTGGTGGAACTTCTGGTGTTGAAACTGTTGGTTCTGGTAAAGATGCTGGTGTATTGATCTCATCTGATACAGGTCTAACTTTTGGTATCTTTGGTGCTACTATAGACAGACTACATAATGCTAATGGTGCAACTACAGTAAGTGATGCATTCGAAGGTACTTGGTTTGCTAAGTACTCTATGGGACCAGTTTCAATTGGTTACCAAGAATCGTATCATGACTCAGGTTTAGCATCTACTGCAACTACAGCTAAAGGTCTAAAAGTAGTTAACACTGCATCAGGTATTTTTGAAGCTAATACAATGTCAATTGCGTTCAACGTAAATGACAATTTGTCAGTTTCATATGCTGAAGCAGAAGATACTTATGACGCACAAGCTGGTGCATCTGCAGGATCGACTACAGGAGATGGTGTAGCTGACGTAACTATGGATATGAAATCTATCCAAGCTGCATACTCAATGGGATCTATGTCAATTAAAGCATATAGAACAGAAACTGATAATACTTCATACAGCTCAGCTGGTGATACAGTAACTGTTAATGAAATTGCTCTTGGCTTATCATTCTAATTAAGTCTTTACATTTTAAAAAACGGCCTAAATTTATTTAGGCCGTTTTTTTTTTATGTAGCTTATTGAAGCAAAACCTTTCGATTTAGTAAGTCCAATTTTCTTTATATTATTATTATTTATTC
>MDSV01234577.1_pt1 | contig 14249 bp, 12 predicted proteins | sample 810851 | NCBI WGS metagenome assembly MDSV01 (sample SAMN05326640, study PRJNA326480) | marine metagenome | isolation source: seawater | place: Atlantic Ocean: North East | collected 2012 | reverse complement strand
TATTGATTATCAGTTTTTTATACAAGTTTTAAGTGTTTTTAAAAAATATAATATTTACTAGATAAGAGGATAGTTGTTACTAGGTTAAATAGTTAATAACTTAAATTAAAATACTGAATAATTGAAGGGATAAATTGTAAATATGACTGATTACATCCTATAATTTAACTATAATTCTTATATTTTTATAATTAAAAAATGTAAGAATTGTTGTTTAGTTGGTAAATTATTAAATTTACATATCAAATTATTTTATGAAAAATCGCATAATATTACTCATTGTTTTTATTTTAAACAATAACTGCTACGCACAAAGGTATACAGATAAATACATTAAAGAAGCTAATGTAGCAGCAGAAATATGGTTTGATAAAATAAATACAAAAAAATTTAATGCATCTTATGAAATGCTAGCAATAGAATTAAAAGAGAAATATAATGAAGAAAGATGGAGTTTTTTTATGAATAATTTGATGATAGAATTTGGGGAAATTAATTCAAGAAAAATGCAAGAATCCTTATTTAAAAGTAAAATAGATGGACTAGAAGATGGATTTTATGTTTTAATTGAATATAAATCAGATTATTTAAATACTGAAAAACATTTTGAATTTTTAGTTCTCAAACAAAATGAAAATATGAAATGGCATGTTCTAGATTACTATTATGAATTTGAAGAAAAAACTAATTAACGTATTAATAATATATAGCCAATCTTTTCTTGCAATACGCTTTTTTCTCCCATTTGATATGTCATTAAAAAAGGATACACACCTGTCTTAGCTTGTTTGCCATTATTCATATTTCCATCCCATACTCCCATCATAAAATATGAATCTTGATTAAGGTTAGTATTACACATATTACCATCTTCCATATTATTAGTGTAAATTATATCTTTAGAATTAAATATAGGTTCACTACCCCATCGCTTATAAATATTAATATTAAAAGAATAAACTGAACCTATAGCCTTGACAAAAAATTTATCATTACAATTATCACCATTTGGTGTAAAACTATTAGGAATATATAATTTGTAATCAGGATTAACACAAATTGTTTGACTAATTGAATCAGTGCATCCACCAATATTTTCAAGATATAATTTAACTTCAAATATTCCTGTATCTAAGTATGTATGTACTGGACTTTGTTGATCAATGTAATTAGTTGTATTACCGTCTCCAAAATCCCAAAATGATGTGTAATATATCTCGCTTTCTTTAGTGATACAGTTATTTATAAACTGTACTTCTCCATTTAAAAGTGAAACACATTCTGTTGTATTTGGAGAAAAATAGGCCTTTAAATTTGAATAACCAGGAATTGTAACAGTATCTTCAAGTTGACAATTAGTATTTAAATCCGTAACTACTAACTTGTAGTTTCTATTTACAAGTTGAGAAATACTATCAGAAAATGATTCAGGATTTGAATTCCAAAAATATGTATAATTACCTTGTGGAGAAATATCTACCTTAGCGTAACCTAAATCTCCAAAACATTTTTTTTGAGATGTTGTAAATGACAAGCTAAATGTTGGATGAACGTAAATTGAAATTGTATCAATAAAATTATCAGAACATCCATCAGAAACATTGACAATATAATCAGTAGATACTATTGGAGAAACCAAATGCTCAAAACTAGTACTCAATCCATTATCCCAAGTAAAAGAAAAATTTCCTAGACCACCATTTACATTTATGCCAATTACGGCAATATCATTAGTACATAAAGAATCATTACTGTAGTAAGAATCTCCATTTATTTTTTCATGTACAAAAACTTGTTTTTCAATAATCTGTGAGCAATTACCTGAACCATAAGTATATGTTATAGTATTGTAACCTGTATTAGCTAATGAAGGATTAAATATATTTCCATTAATTCCAGGACCAGAAAGAACACCACCTAATAAAGGTGAAGTTAAAACAATAATATTTGTGTCAGAACTACAGTACACATCATCTAATCCATTTATTTCTAAAATAGGAGGTTCATATATATTAATTGCAAATGTATCTACACAATTACTTAAAGAGATATATCTAACATAGTGTATACCTACTCCTAATTGCGAAGGAGAAAACAGTCCTGTAGATGAATTAATGATACCAATACCATCCCAAGTACCTCCAGAAGGAAAAATATCTAAAATAAGATCAGAAGATGTAGAACAAATTAATGTATCTAATAACACAGATTGCGGCAAAACATTAATAATAATGTTGTCAGCACATGTATTTGCAGAATATTGAATATTATGAACCCCGACACCCGCTAAATTTGGGTTAAATTCTCCAGGAAAAGTAGAATTCACTATACCTTGCCCAGACCAAACACCATCCCAAGGTGTTCTTGGAACAATATTCATATTTAAAATTTGTAATCCAGAATTCAAACAAAATACCAAAGAATCTAATTGAATATCAGTATCTACAACCAAAAATTCCACTGTATCTGTACATCCACTATAGGTATATATTAAATTATTATATCCTATCTGAGCGATAGAAGGATCAAAAACTCCATTAGCATTTACAACACCATTACCACTCCATATTCCTCCCACAGGAGAACCATTTAAATTAAATTGAGATTGTTGAGGACAAAAGGTTTCATCAATTCCAGCATTAATTTCATTAACAGTTACATCAACAAAATCTGAACAACCTTCAATAGAATATACTAAATTATGAATACCAGCGCTAGCAACCTCAGTTAAAAAAATGCCTGATGGAGAAATTGGACCCCCTAAAATTGAAAGCTGATCTACAGCGACATCAGATCTATAATTATCTCCTGTCACAACTCTTAATCTAATCAAAACTTCTGAAGTATTAAAAGATGAAAGATCAACTGCAACTTCATTCCACTGATCACCCATATCACCAAAAATTGACCAATGATTCCATATCCAAGTATTACCATTATCAAAAGAAACATCTATCGAAAAACTACCTTGCCCATTACCATATTTATGATACCAAAAGTATAAAACTGGATTATCATATTCAGACAAATTAATACAAGGACTGATTAGAGCAGCTGTTTTAGAAGGAGAATTATTATTAGATGCTTCTGTATAGATATAATTATTTCCTTGTAAAGAAGAGTTAGGACCAGTATTTCCTGAAGGAGTTGGTCCACTAATTATTTGCCAATCAAAATCATTATTAACATCGTGTGTCCATCCATTTAAACCTAACTCCCATCCTTCTTGATATGGAAATTCATCAATAGGATTTACACAAGTGCTTGATGATTGTGAATTTTGTGGCAATACTGACCATACTCCATTGGAAGGAAAAACAGATAAAGAATGATTTCCGCTCCTTTGACAAAAACTAGTGGACTGTGGCATTAATATATTATTAACTACGTTAACTAATAAAGTATCGCTACAACCATTAGGTAATGTATATACTGCAGTTATAATTGTTGGGTTAGAACCAACGTTAATATTACCATTTGACTGAATACAACTACATCCAGACCAAACACCACCAGGTGTTGTAAAAGATGAACTCAGGTTAAAAACAGGAGTGTTAACACAAACCGAAATATCATCTCCTGCATTAACTTCTAAAATTGTAATATCTAAATCATCCTCACAACCTCCTATCTGATAGTCTACAGTATAAGTTCCTGGAGGTAAGCCATATGGAGAAAAAATACCATTAGGATCAACTATACCATTTCCAGACCAAATACCACCAACAGGATTAGCATTTAAATTTATTGGTGATCCAGTTTGACAAATATCAAATGATGATTGTGTTACTGGGGGTGGTAAAACAGAAATAAGAATATTATCTGTTTGACTTGCAGCTGGACCTGCGTCAGAAACAAGAACTGAATACAAAGTACTAATAGTTGGACAAACATTATGAGGACCTGGACTATTAGGCAAGGGAGGATTCCATGTAAAATTATATGATGAAGCATCACCACCTGAAACATTTACAAATAAATCAACACATTCTCCTTCACATATAATTGAATCTGGAGTAGAAACAATATCAACTTGTAAAGGACAATCATTTATAACAAATTGAATATCAGTTGACAAATCCCAAATACTATCACATGCATCTAAAAAAAAACTTTGTAAGGATAAATCATAAATACCGCTTTGATTTAAGCCTGGAAACAAAGTTAGTTCAATTTGATCCGTAGAGTCATTTATACAATTTATAGGAGAAGCTAATACTTGTTGTGAAATTTGACCTGTTATGTTAATTAGAGCGGTATAAACTGAATCACAGTGCATTTTCTTATCTAAATTAAATAGTAGAACATTTGAACTACAAGTAACAGCATTTGGAATTGTTATAATTGGTGGTGGTGGCACAGAAATTTCAGTTTCCCAACTTAAGACAAAACCTTCTTCATTAACATTTTGATCCGACACAAATGTTATAGTTACACAACCATTAGAAGTGATTTGTGGAGGAATATTTAAACCAGAATAAGGTCCGCCAATAACAGGATAAGTACTATTAGGACCATCATGAATCATAAGATAGTCATAAGTAACTTCAGTTCGAAACATACTAAAAGTGATAGTAATAGTTTGTGCTCCAACAGGACAAATGGTGAATTCATAGTTTTCATTACTAGAATACCATCCTGGATTTAATGTATTACTTTCACTATCAGTAAGTGTTCCTTCACAATCATATACGGTTAAATTAGACATAACATACTGAGAAAAAGCCGAAAGGCTCAAAAACATCAAGATAATCAAGAAAAAGAAATTTCTTATCATTTGTTTACAATTATTGAAGGTGTTACTACAACATTGCTCCATTGCATTTCACTATCTTGAATACGAATTGAATAAGATAAAGTTTCTGACATTCCATTTCCAAATATAAAAGGTGCATCAATTTCTATTACTATCTCACCAGTAACAGACAAACTTTGATTGGGTGGATGTACTGGTATTAAATGATAATAGTCCGCACTATCTAAACGGCTATCTTTTATTTCTAAAGATAATCTGTCTGGATCAGCAAATCCAACAAAACCTTCATTATGAGAATAAGTTAAAGAAACAAATATATTGTCTTGAAATTCAACAATACTTGTTGGATATGTATCTTGCAATGAAATATTAAACAAAACATTATCTTTCTTTTTACACGATAAAAAAGACATAAAAATAAGAAGGATAACAAAATTTCTATTAATAATCATAGAACAGTAAAACTAAAATGTTTAATAAATTGATAATCTGATCCATTTGTTGGAATCTCAGTTACTGGATTAACATCATCTTGAACATATATTTTTATAAAAATAAGATCTCCAGAATCAAAATTTGACATATCGAGAGTATACTTATGATAAAAATTTTCTTGTGTACTAGAATAAAATCCAGTCTCAGTTATTGGATTAGCAACTACTTCTAAAGACCTAAATTCTTGATTATCAAAATCGAACAAATCTTCAGAAAACTTTACCTGATTATATGTTAATTGATTAGATTCAAATAAATCATCACTAACACTAAACCAAAAATCAACATAACTAACATTAGAAGGAATATATATATTTCCTCTTGGCTGCTCTCTATTAAGAGGAGTAGTCTGACCTGCTGCAAAAGCAATACAACCTCTCATTTCCGGCACCTTATTAGGTTCCATTGGGGAATTGCCAAAAATATCTCTTGCACCATCATCAATCCATTGTTTAACATTTGAAATTAAAATATCCTTAACACTATGCCATTCATGTTGTCTTTGCGGATCATATACAATATCTGCCGTTAAAGGCATGACTTGAGAGTTAGGATCAAATGTAGAAACACCTAAGTCATTAGCAAGTAATCTAGCATATAATACACTTTTTTCAGCATCACCAGGAATCACTCTATATTGAAACGTACTATTAGAATTATTTTTAATTACTGGTTGATAAACTAATGTACTGTATGAACTTTCTATTGTTCTAAAGTCAGGTTCAAAAGTACCGTCATGGCATCCAGGATTATCTGCACAATAAGGTGAAAATATATTATTTTGTATTGCTGAAAAAGAAACAGGATTATTAAAATAATTTGTATCATTTAAATTGGGTGGATTTAAATCATCATTATCATAAGGATTTATATGGGGATCCTTTTTACATGATGTAAAAACAAAAAATAATATATAAATATATAGTAGTCTCATTAATTTAAATCAAACTTTATATCAAATCAAATAAAGATTGATTTGTTGCAGTAAGGCCAGAGTTAATCATATCTTCTTTAAATCCTAAAATCTCAGCAATTGTAGGCGCTATATTCAATAAGTCCCCCTTGGAATTACCTTCGCTTCCTAATGAAAGATTAGTCTGAATACCAGGACCCGCCATCATTCCAAAAACCCTTCTAGTATTCTCATCACTATGATCATATGAGTAAAAACCATTTGCATCAACAATATTGTTAGGCTCTAAATTTCTGCCTTGCTCAGGAGCTAAAATAATAGCTGTATTTCCTGACATTTCTGGAACTTGATTTTGAATATAATTCCACAAATGCCCTACCCCATGATCTGCTCTATGTAAATTTTGAAGGTAAGCAGTGAAATTGCTATGACAAGTATCTACTGAAGATAAATATACAACAGATAATTTAGGCTTAAATCTTTTCATGACCTCACAGGCATAACCTATTGAATCAAGTTCACCTCCACTTACAGGAGGATGCGCAATGACTCCTTGTTCTGTTTTCTCAAACATATCTTTAAAAAATTGCTTGATTTCAATTTTTTCTTCTTCTGTATTTCCTATATTAGGCAATGATTTTCCCTGAGAATACCAAACATTGTCTAAAAAATATTTCATTTTATACATTGGGTCAAGCTCTTCTTCGGGATGATATATTTTAGCATTCTTAAGATGCTTGAATCCATCTGAACCAAAAGTAATAGTTGGAGCTAAAAAATTAGCTCCATACTGAGAACCATAATCAGGATGAATACTATAATCTAACAATGGGATAGAATTACCAATACCATTACCAATATACCATACTTTTGATGCAGGAACCCCCATATGTCTTCTTACATATTCAAATATTGTTGGCATTTGACTTTTACTATTTAGACCTTGTGTATATTGATAATTACCTGTTAATAATGTATTAAGACCTCCATAATGTCCAGCATGAGAAGAAATCATTTCTTTAAAAATTGTACCTTGACTTTCTAATGTTTGATTTAGAATTTTTGGTATTGGTGTATCACCACTAACAGTTCCATCAGTCCCATAAACTATTTTATCAGTTGGATAACCTCCATTTAATAAATTATACATAATATTACCCTCACTAGGATATTCTTGACTATCGAGCAAATATCTTTGTAAAACAGATTCTTGCTGACGAACCCCTCCAGCAAAAGCAACAAATACTAAGTGTTCAGCCATTGCCGAACCAGTGGCTGCAAACAATCTACCTCCTGGCAGTACAACAGGCATAGATATAGCAGTAGCTCCTAAGACGGTATTTTTTATAAATTTTCTTCTTTTCATATCTTATACTTTAATAAAATTGATATTCGTTAGATAAAGCAAATGCTGTATATACCATTTCTGATGAAACTTCAGGGTGCAATAAAAAGAAATTTAAAAAATATTCTCTTTCTGCTTCAGAAATATCTCTGACATAAAATCTTTTATATGTTTCTTCAATAAATAAATTAAGATCTGATCTCATTAAAGAATCACTTGGAATAATTACGCCCTCTTTATTCATAAAATTACTTATAATTACTTCATGAACCAACTCCTTATCTCCGACCGATTCTATACATCTGGTAATTTCTACAAGCTCATTAGCTGATAAGGCTTTCTGAAATAAATTTGCATATAGAATAGAAATATATTGAGCTGGAGATTTTAATTTATTTTTATTTGCATTATAAGATTGAGATTGTATCTGATTAATATCATAAATAGGATCATCCTTCTTACATGATAATAAAGTTAAAAATAAAATTAATAAAATAGATAATCTTTTCATGGTATATTTCTTAAAATTGTGCATATTCATCATCTTTCATAATCTGCCTTTGTACCCACTGAAAATCATGATCAATATAAAAAACTTGCATTAAATAATCTAATTCTTGAACTGTCGGCATTCTAGCTAATAAAGTTTGATATGACCAAATTATAATTCCTTCATAAAATTCTCTGGTGTTGGTAATTATATAACTAAAATCTTCTTTATTGTTACCGGAAGAACCTAAAACAATTTGAGAAGTATTATCCTGAAGCATAGTATATGTTTGACTAAATTCATATTGTGTTGGAAAACGAAATAATAAATTATCAAACGCTGCATTAACATAGTTAAAGGTATTCATATGTATATTATCATATACGGAATTATAAATCATTCTTCTGTGCATTTCATTTATTTCAATTTCTCCATTATAATATTGGAGTTCGGATAAAAGAACATCATTAAGTATATTATATTGCAATAATTTCTTATTAGCAGATAAAATGTCACCTGCAGCCAAAGCATCTTGATATGCATTATACCAGTTATTGAGATCCTGCCCTATGTAAGAATTGGATACTCCCTCTAACAATCTAGCTTTTAACATACCATAAATTCTATGATAATAAACAAATTTATAAGAAGAATCTCCTTCTACATAATTAGTATCATTTTGCAATTTATAAAGCAAATCATTTCTACTTTCTTGACTAACATCAGCATCTCTTAAATACTGAACATCTTGTTCCATCTCTATATCAAGAGGCTCTCTACCTATAAGATCTATATAAATTCTGTTCACATAATTCTCAAGTAAAATAGTAGGCACTTCAGAATAATAAGGAGCATTATTATTTGGAATAACATCATCATCCTTTTTACATGAAAATAAAAAAGCTAATAATAATGAGATGTATATTATTCTGCTCATATTTACTCAATCATAATTTTACGGATTATCAATCCATCATCATAAATAACTTTAGCTATATAAATTCCTTCTTTTAATATGCCCGCTTTTAAAATATATTGATTTTGTATATTTAAATTACTGTAATGTAATTTCCCACTTAAATCAAATATTTGTAAATCAAATTTATTTTTAGGTGTAAATTCAAACATCAAATCAGATTTAGTTGGGTTAGGATATATCATAACATCATCATTTTTATTGAGTACCGATAAGATGGTAGATTCACAAATAGTAGTATCACAACCATTTAAATCAACTACATATAAACACCAGCCAGGGTAATATCCTGTATAATGTGTGGTATCACCATTAGTCCACTGATAACTAAAATTAGATGATACCTGACTAGCCTCAAGCGTATTACTTATAGTATCAAAATCGACATATAAAAATGGTATAGCGCATGGTCCTGTGTTACAACTATCTACCTGTACAAACACTTCTCCTCTTCTATCACAACCTGCACTATCAACCGCTTCAACAACATAATTATGTGAGTTTAAAGGGAAATCTACTATCCTATGAACAGGAGGTATTGATAAGGTATTAGGAAACCAAATTATGTTAGTCAAACCAAATGTATCAATCTCTAAAACAATAGAGTCTCCAAGACAAATAATAGGTGGTGAAGGAACGGTATAAATTAAAATATCTTGAAGTGTAACATTAATACACGCGGAATCAATACATCCATTTGCATCTATTTGTGTTACGCAATATGTTCCTGGACTATTAATTGTCAATATACTACTATTTGATGACATCCCATTTCCAGACCATTGATAGTTAACTGGTAGTATAGTAGCTGCATTAGGTGAAGCTGTAAGAACTTGCGGACTCCATAAATTACATATAATGCTGTCTCCTGATATTTCTACACCACAAGAGCTTTGACCAAATGAAGGAACCCAAGTAGAACATGGTAAAAAACCTCCCGGCATACCATTAGAAGTTGCTGGAATCCAGGGAACATCTGCACAGTCAGCAATACAATAATTTGAATACATTACACCATCACAGCCACATACTGGCATATAAATCATAGGACACATACATAGCGCATTAGTATCTGCCAGACAATTTTGACATATTAAAGTATCGCAACCAGTATTAAGATCAGTAATAGAAACACACCATTGAGAATAAAAAGGTGTTTGTGGTAGTGACATTATAATGACCCCAGATGTATCTATCCAATCATAATGATACATGGAAACACCATTGACACTAGCATGTAACATACGAGGATTAGAAGTATTATCAATATAAACACTAGCTCCTTGTAAATTACATGGTAAAATTTGCCCATCCAAATTAAGTACAAATATTAATAGAAATAAAGCTATGATCATTTTCCTCATAAAAATTATTTTCTGGTAAATATAAGCAAATTTATCTAGTCACTTAATAAGAATAAGAAGACCTATCTGATAAATAGAATTTCTCCATTATGCTCAGATTCAAAACTATAACCTTTGTTGTTGAACAACTTTAAATCATCTACTTTAACAATTTGATTTCTAATTATATAACTACACATTTCTCCGCGAGCTCTTTTTGCAAAAAATGAAATTGTTTTTAACTTTCCATTTTTATAATCTTTAAAAATAGGAGTGATAATAGGATTTGATAATTTATTTAATCTTGATGCTCTACTATACTCATTGGAAGCAAGATTAATTAAAACTTCATCTTGAGTTAAATCTGAATAAAGCTTATCATATATCTTATCACCCCAAAAAGTATACAAATCTTTTCCTTTAGAATTATTAAATTTAGTTCCCATTTCTAATCTGTATGGCAAAATCTTATCTAAAGGCTTTAACAAACCATATAAACCTGATAATATTCTAAGGTTTTCCTGCGCAAACTCTAATTCTTTATCAGAAAAATCATCAGCCCTCATAGATTTATAAACATCTCCTTGAAACATAAAAATCGGATGACAAGTATTTAAATTATCTATTCCCCAACTTTGAAATCTATTCCAGTTAATATTTGCCAAATTCACACTCAAATTCATTAAGTCTTTTACTTGAGTAACAGTAAATTTCTTTAATTCAGAAATAAGTTCAGTAGATTCTTTTAAAAAAGAAAAACTCATCTCACTATTCAATACATTTAAATCAGTATTTAATTTCTTTGCTGGTGAAATAATTATCTTCATATGAAATTGGTATTATTGCACAAATTTATAATTTTAATTAATGTATAGAATAATACAACGACATAAACTTATTTCACTACACTTTATGGTAGTAATTTTAGGATTTACTGGAATTCTTGGCAAATTGATCTCACTACAAACAATAGATTTAGTTTGGTACAGAATGATGCTAGCTTTTATATGCTTATTTATATTTCTATTACTTAAGAAGAAAATACATACAATAAAAAAAAGAAATATTTTACCCCTTTTATCTGCTGGAGCAATAGTAGGATTACATTGGTTATTCTTTTTTGAAGCAATCAAAGTATCAAATGTTGCCATTGCAGTAATATGCTTAGCAACATCATCTTTATTCTCGGCATTCTTGGAACCTATATTTTTTAAAAGAAAAATATTAAAATACGAAGTGTTTTTTGGTGCTATAGTGATGCTTGTTTTATCTTATATGCTTTACGAGAATCCAGAACATCAAGAAAATGAAATAAATTTATGGCTTGGATACACATATGGTATTATCAGTGCATTATTAGCCACATTATTTACCCTTATCAATGCTAGATTTATCAATAAAATAGATGCTGTAAAAATTACTATGCTAGAAATGTTGGGAGGTGTTATCTTAATAAGTCTTTTATTTATTTTTCAGCAAGACTATTCAATTTTATCAACCAAAATCAATGTTGAGGATTTTAGCTATTTACTTTTACTTGCTACAATATGCACTGCAGGAGTATTTGTTTGGATGATTGAAATAATGAGATATATAACACCATATTCTGTAATTATGGCTGTTAATCTAGAACCAATATATAGCATAATAATTGCACTAATGATTTTTAAAACATCTGAAGAAATGAACCTTTCATTTTATATTGGCAGTACAATAATTTTATTTATAGTATTTCTAGATGGATACATAAAAAATAAGCAATAGTTTGTTATAAGATTCGTTATGATTATTATTTTTGCAAAATAAATATATAACTCATGAAAAAGATATTAACTATTACCATTTTCACAATATTTTTATGTTCAACTGTATATTCACAAAATAAATTTAATCAGAAAAAAAATGATGGTTATAAAATTAGTGGAGAAATTATAGGACTACAAGACTCATCTGTAATATTAGCATATTATTTTGGAGGAAAACAATACGCAACAGATACTGCAAATGTGATTAATGGCAAGTTCGTATTTAATGGAGATAAAAAATTAAAAGGTGGTATGTATTTAATCGTATTACCTGATCAACAATATTTTGATATTATTGTATCTGAACAAGAATTTTCTTTTAGCACAAATATATCTGATTTAGTAGGAAGTATGCAGTTTAAAAACTCAATAGAAAATCCACCTTTTTACGAATATCTTAATTTCATTGTTAAAATGCAAAATGATGTAATACCACTAAGAAAGAAACTTGAAAGTGCCAGCAAGGTAGAAAAAAAAGAAATACAATCACAAATAAATAAAATTGATAATAAAGTTAAGTTTTACAGAGATACTTTTGTGAAAAAAAATAAAAAATTATTTTTCTCTAATGTTGTTAATGCTACAACTGAAATAGAAATACCTAAATCTCCTCTAGATTCATTAGGTAATCCAGACCAAACATTCCCATACAGATATTACAAAAAACACTTTTGGGATAATATGAATTTTTCAGACGAAAGAATGCTAAGAACTCCTATATTTTTTAGCAAAATGGAACAGTATTTTGAAAAACTTACACCAAAACATCCTGATTCAATTATTATTTCCGCAGATGTTTTAACTGAATTATCTAGATCAAATAGTGAAATATTTAAGTATGTAGTTTCTCATATAACTTCCACTTACGAAAGATCAAAAATTATGGGCATGGATGCTGTTTTTGTTCATATGGTTGAAAAATATTATATAACTAAACAATGTGATTGGATTGATGAGAAACAATTAGAAAAAATTGTTGATAGAGCAGAAAAAATTGCTCCTAACTTAATTGGAAAAATATCACCTGAATTTATAACTGCATATGGCACTCCATTCATGAAAGATCTAAATAATAAAATTTATACTATTCAAGATATAAAAGCCAAATATACAGTACTTATTTTCTTTGGCCCAACATGTGGTCATTGTAAAAAAGAAATTCCAAAAGTTAAAAACATACTTGACTCTTTAATAATTACAGGCACTGATATCAAAACAATGGCTGTCGCAACAGAATTTGACAAAAAGGAGTGGGGAAAATTCATAAAAGATCAAAAAATAGAAGATTGGATAAATGTAGCAGATATCAATCACGATAAAGAGGGAAATCCTGTAGCCAGTTCAGATTGGAGAGATAAATACGATATTTACTCTACTCCTGTAATTTATCTTTTAGATAAAGAAAAAAAGATTCTCGCAAAAAGATTGTCCTATAAACAATTAGGAGATATTATCACTACATTAGAAAAATAGTTAAAATACAACTTGTGTAGCACCTCCGTCTCTAGAGACATAATATCTTAACTTGTATTCATCTAAAATATTATGAACTTCTGTACGTAGAAGACCAGTACCTATTCCATGCACTATTACCACTTTACTAATATTTTTATCTAACAATTCATTTATTTTTCTTCTACATACCGACAATTGTATTTGAACGATCTCAAAGTTGCTCATACCCTTGTAATCCTTAATAATTTTTTCTACATGTAGATCTATCTTATATTCTATTTTTTGATAATCTTTTTTAAAATGATTTAAGTTAGTTCTTTTATCTTTTTGGTGGAAATTTGACCCATATGCTGAAGGAGAATTAGTTTCTTCTTCAAATAAAATAATATCCTTAGACAAAACTTCAATATCAAAACCATTTGAATTTTTAATTAATATTTTTTCTTTAGAAAGAATTTCAAGTACTATTCCTTCTTGTTTTTCCTTTTTAAAAAGTATTTTATCTCCAATTTTAAAAATCATAATAAGTTAATAATAAATCATGTGCCAGTGTAAACTCTTATTTGACCACTCTATAGCAGGCATTGGGAATTTAAGAAACCCAAACGTATGCAATACACTATTTAATAATTTATTTTTTGTTTTTATTTTATTTAAATCTAAATCTAATG
>MDSV01219552.1_pt1 | contig 14253 bp, 40 predicted proteins | sample 810851 | NCBI WGS metagenome assembly MDSV01 (sample SAMN05326640, study PRJNA326480) | marine metagenome | isolation source: seawater | place: Atlantic Ocean: North East | collected 2012 | reverse complement strand
TTTAATATGTAATCATCCATTTTATTTGTATATACCACCCATTTATTTTTATCAAACGCCGGTCGGCAAAAAAGGGACGCCGGTCGCTCAAAACCCCCCAGATTTTTAAGCAAGAACCAAAAACCGTTAAATTATTACTAACGATAACTTATCAATTACCGTTACTGATTTTTCCGATAACTAAGCATTATTGGAAATTTGGCCATTGTTTAGAATGATTCTAAATTATCTCACATATAATAAACCTTTTTTATTTGTGCAAGAAATGGCAAACACTCAATTAAATCAATACTTTTAAACCAACGCAAGTAATAAAAATATAAATTTAATACTAATATATCGGCATATAATTACCCTTTTAAGTCCCAACTAATGTTAATTGGTTCGTTTTGTGAACCTTTAAGCGTTAAAACTTCCGCTTGTTTTCCATATTTTTTACTTGCTAACTTACTTGCTGACCATTGGCTTGAAGCTACAATAATTTTATAAAGATTAACTAAATTTTGTCCGGCCTTGCCGTCTATTTCACCGGATTCTATTTTTGCCTCTAGTTCTAGTCTTTTGTCTTTCAAGTTTGACAATTCTAAATCAATAGCAAGTTCTTTTGATTTTTGGTATCTATCCATTAAATTTGAATCGCTAACTAATTCTTTCCTAAAACTTGTCCAAGTATAATTAATATCTTCCCTTTCAAATATTTGTCTAATGGTTAAACCATCGGCTATCAAATCAAGAATTTTATCAGCTAATTTATCGGTTAATTTTCTTTTTCTTCCGGCCATAGTTTTACCTTTCTTGGGGCTTGGGGCGGTAAAGAAAGGAAGAACCGCCCTCAAGCGAAGTTGCAACTTTATAAAAACTAGCTGAAAGGGTTGTTGCTAGTAGAGTAACATAATTATCACAGTGTTGCATCATTACCAGTCAAATATTGTTTTTTTCTTTCTAAATGTTCGCTTGTCAAGGGTAATAGGATTTAGCTTAATAATTCCTTTTTCTAGCATATCGTCAATTATTAATTGAACGGTATATTTACCAAAACAATCATTTTCGTAAATCCATATTAATTTTGAAACCGGCAACATTCCGGCAGCGTATTCTTGGTTTAGTTTTATTACTATTTCTAGCTTCTCTTCCTTTGTGTAATCGTTTTTTCTAAAAGATTGTAATAATTTACCTTTAAAGTAGTAAGGCAGGGGGGTTGTCTTCAAATAGTTTGACATTGATATTAAGGTTTAAAACCCTTTAATCTTTTAAAACCTTTCAACCCTTTATTATTATATATATTAGTATTACTCTTCTTAATACTACCCAAATTTTGGGTAGTCTGTTGCCCAAATTCTGGGTAGGGCAAAACAACCTTGTTAGGAATAGATAATTCGTACTTATTAGCGGAAGTCTTTCTAATTACCTTTAAATAGCCATTTTTAATAAGTTCGGCTTTACAATTTTGTAAAGTATTCAAACTTATCCCCAATTTATACAATAAAGTCTTATTTCTTAAAGTTCGGTATTTTTCGGAAAGGCTACGCAAATAGCAAAACAATAGCTTTGCATCATTTGATATATCTTCGTCCCAAATAACTTGATTCGGAATCATTGAAAACCCTTTATTTTTCATAAACCCTTTGCCGGACATCTATATACCCAAATATAGGGTAATCAAAGAAAATTTTTTTTGGTGTTCTTGTTATGTTCTATTGCATTACTTGTATAAGTTTTGTATCTTTATTCATGATTCGTAAATATAAATTATTAACAAAAGGAGGGATTATGGATCAAGCTATGAAACAAGCAATAGAAACTTTTAAAAATAAAGTTTTTGAAGATTATGCCGGATTTAATTCAAGAAGCATAAATTCAATGTATAAAGACACTACTGCAAAAACTACGTCTTATCAAAATGAAGTAAATAAAAGAATAGATGAAAGACTTCAAGAATTTAAAGACGGCTTTAAAATGGTAGAAACTAAATACTATTATAAGTTTCTTAAAGCTAACGGAAGCGGTCAAAGTGTTCATTCTTTTATAGTTAAAGAAGATACGGAAGTTAGAAGAAAACACTGGAAAAAAGGTGATTTATTAATGGCAGCTTCTTTTAGCCAACCGGCTTTAAATAAACCAAGAGGCAATATTCTTGGCGAATATAAAGTTCAATGGACAGGTCCTTTATATTTATCAGGTCCAAGAGGATTTACTTTATAAATATTAATCAAAGGGGGCGAAAGCCCCCAAGAAAGGAATTATGAAAGCTAAAGATTACAAAGGTATTACTAACCTATTAGAACAAAAGAACCCAAATAAAAGGTTTTTTACTTTTATGGATTTTGAAGATACACAAGCAAGGATTGACTACCCTAAAATCTACCAATATCCAATACAACAACATTACCAAAAACCCAAGAAAACAACTAACTATTATATTTTATTTGTATTAGTGTTGTATATCTTATGGCTTTTGATATAACTTACTTAGAAAGGAATCAATATTATGTCTAAAAAAATGCAATTCAACCAAAGGGAAATACTAGCGGTTGACAATCCGGAATACTTTACTTGTATTAATTGGAAGCCTTTAGGGGATAGGCAACGATACGAATACCCTAGCAAACAAGAAGCTATTACAAAAGGTAAAAACATTGTTAAGCAAGACGATAAAGCTAAAATAATGATTTATGCCGTTAATGGTTCTAACATGGCTTTAGTTGATAGCTTTAAAGGTTCGGCATGGAAGTAACATTATGAAATTATCATTAGAAGAATTAACTATAATTAACCTTGCTTTGTATCAACATAAAAAAAATACTTTATCTTTTAAAGCGGATATTCTTTACGGAAAAATAAAAGATTTTTTAAGTTTAGAAATGTCTAAAGTAAAAGTTGATGTGATTACAAAAGATGCACCTAAAACAAATAAAATAATTTTAACACAAAAAGAAAGAATTTATGGCAAACGCAAGGGACAAACTCTGGGATAAATTAAAAGAAGTTTGCAATAAAAATTATTATATTCAAGGCGTACAATATTGGAAATATATTTTAAAAGCTAAAGATTACGTCCCATTAAAAGATTTGAAAGAATGGATTCGCAAAGAAGAAGTAAAACAAATTAAGAAGCAACAAGAAGAGGACAAGGCCTACGAAGAAAGGGTGAAACATGGCGGATAATTTTAAACAAGAAGAACCAACTATTCAAGTAGATTTATTTGGTAATGAAGTAACAAAAAAATTTGAATTAAGGGACAAATACATAGAACCGCCTTTTTCCGTATTTGATACCAAACAAGGTTCTTGGCAAAGAAGACGTAATAAATGGAAAGCGTTAGGTATAGAAAGCGAATTAGGGCGAAAAGTTGACGGTGCTCACTTTGCCGGTAGGCATAGACAAGCCGAACGAAGCGGAAAGAAACCGGCCGAATCTACGCAAAGAATATTAGACGTTGGCGAACATAGTATATTTGACCCTGTTGTTTGTGAATTGGCCTATACTTGGTTTTGTCCCAAAGAAAATTCTAGGATATTAGACCCATTCGCAGGGGGTTCGGTTAGGGGTATTGTTGCGGCTACTTTAGGCCATGATTATACCGGTATTGAATTACGGCCTGAACAAGTTGAAAGCAACAAACTACAAGCGGACAAAATTTTTGAAGAAAAAGATAAAAAGCCAAATTGGATTGTTGGCGATAGTAATAAAATTTTAGATAATTTAAAAGACGGCGTAACAAGTAACCAAATAGAAAGCTACGATTTTATTTTTAGTTGTCCGCCTTATGGTAATTTAGAAATTTATAGCGATATGCAAGACGATATTTCCAACATGGAATACCCACAATTTTTAAAAATCTACGAATCAATAATTGCGAAGTCATGCAATTTATTAAAACAAGGAGAACTAGCTTGTTTTGTTGTGGGTGAATTTAGGGACAAGAAAGGCCATTTCTACGGCTTTGTGCCGGACACCATTAGGGCTTTTACTAAATGTGGAATGAAGTTCTACAATGAAATCATTTTATTAAATGCTATCGGTTCGGCTAGTGTAAGGGCTTCAACGTCTATGAAAAATAGAAAAGTTGTTAAGATACATCAAAACGTATTAGTTTTTCAAAAGATATGACAATTAAAAAAGATTTATATGTTTATAGGGTTTTGCATGGTTCAAAAAGAATTAAAAAAATTAAACTTAAAAAGTTACTTAGTCATTTAAATATGGAAGTATTTACAAAAAAGTTTTTTGCAACCGAAAAAGAAGCCAAAGATTATATAAAAAAATGATAAATAAATTTTATATAGAAGATTGTTACGAACGCTTAACAAATAAAAATTTTAAATATAATTATATTATTACTTCGCCACCTGATTTTAGCGAAATAGGTTTAGTTTTAAATGATAGTTATTATACATGGATAAAACCTTTTATTGAAAATTTTAATCCAATTAGCGGCTTTGTAACTATTTGCATAACCGATAGGAAAGCAAACGGTGGTATTATTCCAAAACATAAAGCCGTTATTGACGCTTTTACTAGCCTTGATTGGAATGTTTATAGTTACAAGTTATGGATAAAAACAACAAAGATTGATTTATATAAATTACCTTATCAACATTTAATTACTTTTTCACAAGGTAAAAGAAAGCAACCACAAAATAAAAAAATATTACAAGATTTATTTATGGTAAAAGGTAGCGGCTATAAAAATTCTATGCCGGTAGAAATTTGCGAAACATTTATAAAAAGTTTTACCGAAGAAAAAGATTTAGTTTATGATCCGTTTTTGGGTAGCGGAACAACGGCGATAGCTTGTAGTAATAATAATCGTAATTGGGTTGGTTCGGAAATACAAGAAGAAGTATCGCATGTAATAAAAGAAAGGTTAAAAAATGAAACTACAACAAAAAATAAATATTGAAGAAGTAGCTAAATTAACATTAAGAAATATATTATCTTCAAAAGGTATTATTTATAAACATTATGAAAACAAAATTAAAAAAAAATCCTTTTGCAAAGATTTTGACAAAAGCATATTACAAATTACGAATAATCAAACCAAAAAAGGGTAAAGGTAGCTATGTTAGAAACAATTATAATACTAGAAGTAATAGCGATTAGTTTATACTTTCTTCAAAATTAATAGTTGCGTTAAAGCTAAAAGATATTCTTTCATCATTTTTATCGCTTGAATTAAATGGATAAACAACATGCGTAAGGTTGTTAGGGAATAAAATCCAAGTACGCTCCATTTCGTTTGGCATAATTCTATAATTAACGTCTGTGAACATACCCTCCGAACCCTCTAAAAATTCAGTATTTCCAGAAAAATCATTATGTTGTTTGGCATTGTCCGTAGGAATCATTGATTTTGGTATTTGTAAATATCCAACACAAGATAAATGATAATTTTTTGATTTTGAATATTCCGTATGTCTATGTGCTGGGTTGTAATCGTTTGGTTTTGACACCACATACCAGGCTGAATTAATTAAAATGCTTTTAATCTTGTCTTCTTTGTAATGGGCATTAGTATAAGAAGCAATAATAGGGTCAAAAAATTGTCTTTTCCATTTCAACATCACTTCCGGCGTTATAAGATATTCTTCGGCAACATGGCCAACAAGTCTATTACCCCAATCATGGTCTTTTTGTTTTTGTTTATCTTGTCTTATCTTTTGCAAATCTTCTTTGAAATCTTTAATTAAGTCTAGGGGTAATGTTGCTTTTGCTAAAGTAGAACCGAATGGCTTAAAAATTTTAAAATTTATTTTGTCCGTCATAAATCGTTAATGTTATATAAATCTTTTATAGGAATACTCCAGCATTTAGGCCTATCAAGGCCAAAGTCCGTAAGGTATTTATCTTCTATTTTACTATGATAAGGAAACCAACCTTGTAATGTATATGTATGATTACCCTCATAAGTAATCAAAACATACTTAGCTTTTTTTTCAACCGGCCTAATTATTAATGTATTGTTATATTTTTTTTGTTGGGTTCTAATTTCTATATCTTCCCCAACGTCCGCTTTATCATACCGGTTATAAGTATCGCTATAACTTCCGTTAAAAAAAACATTCTTAGCTTTACAATAAGCAACTTCTCCCATAGCCCCTAAAATTCCTAAAGATAATGTTTTTTCTTCCGTACCTTTAAAACCATGTCCAAAGGTTTTTTTCATTTTTATATTTTCAACATATCTTTTATTGGCAACTTGCGAAGCCATCTCTATTTCGTAAGGTTCAAGTTTAACAATCAAACTTCGTTACCCCAACAATCCCAACCTTTAACCTTTTGCCTAGCAAACAATTCAATTCTAGGTAAATCGCCGCAAAGATTTACAATGTTAGTTCTAATAATATCCGGTTTTCTTGAATGTTCCCTACGGCTATCAATAACTAATTGTTTTACATTTTTATAAAATCTTTTTGGTTTTCCTTTTGTAGCTAACAAACAAATTTCAGGGTTAGCCCTAGTCCAATAACCTAATCCCATAAAGAAATTATCATTTGTTTTATTTTTTTTAGCCCAAGTAAAAGCGATTGTTTTATATTTAAATCCCCATTGTTTAAGTAGTCTAAAAGATTTTTCCAAAAAAGGATCAGTAACCCACATAAACAAACAACAATCCACATCAGCAATATCATTAATATTAAGAGCCAATAAATCATTGAACTCCATACAAGGGTAATGATTGGTTGCGTTTCTATCTTCGCCTTTTTTAGAATAGCTTTTAAAGTACCAAGGTGGGTCAGCATAAATTATTTTATACTTCTTCGAATCTTTTAATATCGGTTTTTCTCTTAAAATCATTATCTTGCTCCTTTGTTTTGTCTTCTTGTTTGTGGTAGTCTTTTAATTTAACGCCGGTATTTGAAAAACTATCCCACCAACATTCAGCGCAATAGTCTTTACCATTTTCAACTACGTCTGCATGGTTCTTACATTTTACGCAAATTTTCATATCACCGTATATATTCATTAATTAGTTTCTTTAGCTTGTTATTCCTTTTTAATATTGGAATAAATTCTTCTGCTAATAACGCTGTTTTTTCTTCGCCAATCTTATTAATGTTAATTTTATTTACCCAACAAATGATATGCCAAAGTTCATGGAATAAAGTTTTAGCCAACATTTGTTTTGATAATTTAGGATTGATTCGAAGTTCAAGTGTACTAGGGTAAAATATTGCATGACAGTCTCCGCAATTTTCCCAACTAACTTTGATTCGTTTTTTTTTATAATTAATGAATCGCAAGTCCATAACCTAGATTTATAAAAATTAATGTATAAATCAATTAAATAATGTATTGTTTTTTTACAATATTTGTATTAGTGTCCGAATCAATGCTTATAAAAATAGGTAAAATGTGGCTGCATAAGAAAGATGGGGGTTGCTTTTCGGCAGATCATCTTTCTCCCTCTCAGTTAACTAAACCGATAGACCAATGGTTTAACGACTATTGCGTTCTTGACGAAAAAGATAGGAAAAAGCGACCCCCTAATATGCGAATGATTTTTGGTGGTATTGTAGGTAGGGCTATTCAAGACATGATAGTTCATAAGTTATCTATAAGCGAAGTTATGAAAGGAAAAAAAGATGCTAAAAGAGATAGCTAAGTTACAAACCGAAAATAGAAACTACCAAAAGCAACAAAAGAAACAAGATAGTTTATTAAGACAAAGGGACGAAGAAATTACCGAACTAAGAAAGAAATTAGATAAATACGAAAAAAAAGAAAAAGAAATTGCAAAAAATCAAAGTTACATACATGCAAAAGCATTGAAAGAAATAGATCAAAAAAATCAAAATGAAAGGAAACATGACACAAAAGACGGAAGAAAAAAGTAAAGGCTCATTTAAAGACAGAAGAAAGGAATGTATAGATAAATTGGCCACAAGTGTAAAAGGAATGGATTTTAAAGGTAAAGAATATTTAACCGTTGCAAAAAGACATAATCATTTATTAAAATTTTTTCCGGAATCTAAAATTGACGAACAATTAATTTACCAAGACGATAATAAAGTTATTACTAAAACAACTTTATATATTGGCGATACTCCTTTTAGTACCGGACATGCAGAAGAAAAAAGGGACGCCACTTTTATAAACAAAACTTCGGCTTTAGAAAATGCTTTTACTTCAAGTTTAGGTAGATGCTTAGCAAGTTTTGGTCTGCATGGTACGGAATTTGCTTCGGCGGAAGAATTAGCTAATGCGTTGTTAAATCAAAAACAAGGTAGTAGCGATAATTTAGAAAAACAAATAGACGAACAAAAAACACAAACCAAACTAAATTCTTTATATTCTAAATTTAAAACAAGACAGGAAGAAATAGAAGTATTGTTTAAAAAGAAAGAAGAATCAATCAAACAAAATGGAGGACAAAATGTCAAATCAGGTTGGTAAGCAAAAAGACTGGGTGTTATTTCCTTATGACGCTAATAACCCTAAAGCGGTAAAAATAGATTTTTCCGGTAATACAAAATTAGCGAATGGCGAAAAAGGAACTATACTAGGTTCAAAGGGTACTTCGCAAAAGGGAACTAAATTTATAAGAATATTTGCACAAGTAGGTGTATTATTTAAAGGCGATGATAATAAATTTACCGGAAATTTACATGCACCGGAAGTTGCCCCTAATCAAAAAAGTTTAATTGGTTGGTTAAATGATAAATCGGAAAAACCTAATATATCCGGTTATCAAAATGACCCACAAGATAAACCACAACAACAACAACAACCAAAACAAAACGATAATGATTTTGACTTTTAGTGAAAATATTCTTTTTGTATTTATTGGTAATTGTTGGCGATAGTTATGCTGCAATTAAAATACCTATTGGATTTACATTAAGGCCTATAACTTGTGAAGAAGCATTTTATAGTAATGTTAAATTTGTAGATAATAAAAACCATAAACTTTATGAACCTTTAACCTATGTTACTTACAAAAAATATCATGTGTTCGGTCATTATTGTAAAGATATTAATGGTAATTATTATTGGGGATATGAAGAACAACTTAATTATGATTTAGGACATGAGTAATATTAAAAATATAAATCAAATATCAAAAGAACTTGAAAAACTTTTGAAAGAAAAACAAGAACAATACGGAAGTTTTAGTTCTACAAGTTATGTTTTTAAAGGCATGTTAGAAAATATTCTTTCGGCTTTTAATGGTTATCAAGTTCGTTGTCCCAACAATATCTTCGGCGTTTGCATGACTATTGTTAAATTATGGCGTTCAATAACTAATAAAAAATATAAAAAAGATACCTATGATGACATCAATGGGTATAACGAATTAAATAGAAATCTTAAAATGGAAGAAAAAGATGGCTAATGATATAATAAAAGTTCCAATGACTCCTTTAATGATGAAACTATTGAATTTTATTAAAAAATATGTCAAAAAGAACAAGTATTATCCAACTTATCAAGAAATGGCTGATGCATTAGAATTTAAAAGTAAAAATTCGGTAACGGTATTAATTAATAAGTTAGAACAAAGAAAAGAAATAAAGCGTTTAAAAGGATATAGACGAAACATAGAATTAAATGGCTAAAGTAGAAAAAAACAGTTTACAAGAATTAGTTGTTAATTTTAAAGAATTTTTTGTTGGCAAAACCGTAGAAGAAGCTACGGAAAAAGCATATCAACAAAAAACACCTAAAGATGACGCTATAATAAATATTACTGACAAGCGTTTTCTTGGGGCAAATATAAAAATAGTCAGTAAGGATAATGATGACGATAAATCCCAAACAAATCAGGGATCTGAAAGCAAAGAAAGACAGATTGGTGCTTCTAATGAATAAGCATAAAAGAATGATTCGTAAGTACCAAGTAAAATTACCTGTCTTACATGAAAAGATTGCTGATATGGAACAAAAACAAGATAGTATTTTTACTTAATTACTATCTAAAATTAGAAGTTGTATTTTAGGGTTAGGGTATTTATGTCTTCAAAGAAAGGAAACATGCCAAGTCAATTAACACATACTACACAAGACGATATAGAACTATATAAACATATCGGTATTAGGATTAAAGAAGCTAGAACTAAAGCTAGTAGAAATATTTATCCTACTAACCCAAATAGAAAAATGCCTGATAAATTTGTAACGCAAACGGATTTAGGTAATGCAATTAAGGTAACATTTCAACAAATACAGAAATATGAAAAAGCTACAAATAAAATTCCTATTTGCAAACTTGTAGCCGTATCAAAATATTTAAAAAAACCTTTGTCTTATTTCATTCCGCAACTTGAAGAACCTTTAATATTAAAACCGGAATGGGAGGTAAAAGATAATGTCCAACAATAATTTTGTACCGGTTAATGATAAACTAAAAGCCTTAATACCTGATCCGGTAGAAATAGACGCTTATAATTATTTTTGCGAAATTGTTGAAAGAATGATTATTAACGGACATGAAGCACACAAAACTATACCTGACTTTGAAGAATGTAAGCCGGAAATAGAAACCTTTAAAGTATTTGACGGTATTGAAATTCCGGTTCATGGCTACGCCGATTTAAAAGGTAAAATGATTATAGAGGATAAATGTAAGTTTCCTAAAAGAGGTAGGGTAAAAAAAGATGGTACTAGATCATGGCTTACTTCTAAACTTCCTGATACACCAACAAGCGACCATTTATTGCAAACGGATTTTTACCATTACGCTACCGGATTACCAATTTATATTTGTTATATAAATGAAGAAAGTTTTAAAGTTTTTCATGCCGATAATTACGAATATTTAAAGCCGGAAAGTATTATGTCTAGGCTTCCAAACTTTATTCAAAGGTGTAAGGTAAGGCAAAATTTATTATCTATAAGTAATAAAGCTAAAGTAATAAAAGATTACATTCAACCGGATTTTGAAAATTTTAAATGGAAGAATGAACTAGACCCTGATTACTTGATTAATGCAATGAATTTTTGGAAATCTTAATTACCAATCAAAATTATTTTTTTCTTTCTTTTCATCATCTTCTTTCATGCAGTTATAATGTGCATGTCCGCTTTTATAAAAAGATACAAAAGAATCAGTATTAAGAATATTTTTTTTACAATATCTGCATTTTCCTACATCAACTATTTGTTGTATCTTCTTTTTTTTACCCACCTACTATCCCAGCTTTACAACGAAAGCTACGCCTGACTTGTTTATGTTCTTGCATAATTCGGTTTCTTGCCTTTTCTTGCTTTACGTTCGGCAGATTGTTTTCTTGATACTGCGGATCTTCTTTGAGAAGGAGACATTGATCTTGCTTTAGCTAGGGGAACGCATTTAGGATAGTTTCGTCTTTTTTCCCCTTTACTTCTTCCGCAAGGTGGAAAGCTACCGTCTGATTTTTTGTTAGCTATATCCACCCATTTTTCGGAAACCCAGCTTCTTAGTCCCTTTTTAGCCATTACCTTTTTTTCTTCTTTTTCTTCTTACCGCCAGGTGTAATTTTGCCGGAACAAACGCCACTAGCGTACATATTAGCATACGCTGATGGGTACACCTTAAATTTACGTTTTGCGGCAGCTTTGCCTCTAGCACATAGTTTGGCCATTATTTTTTCTTTTTATTTTTTTTCTTTTTCATCTTCGCCGCAATAATTTTTTTCTTCAATGCTGGCGGAAGTGTTTTTTGTTTAGATGTCAACATTATTTTCTCTTTTTCTTTTTATCTTTTTTTTTATTTTTTTTAGGTGGTCTACCTCTTTTTGAACCGTAAGTTCCTTTTCCCATTGGCATAGTTTTCTCCTATTGTTGTTTGTTATTTACCATTTTTTGCAAGACCAGTATCTTGCAGAAAATTTATCATTTGCTGTATCGCATCTATGTCTGGCTCTAAAACTTCGTCTTCTAGCCGGATTGTTCTTTTTAATTGTCATATTTGCATCACCAAATCTTATAATTTTTTCTTTACCATTCTTACATGCTTTTACTACAAATTTTTTGCCGCCAGATATTTGCCTTTTGGGGCTATTGCATTTCATTTTAGACTTGTCTATTGCCATTCTTTATAGCCTTGTTCGTCTTTAATTAATGCCATTTGCCTATTATCGTTTTCAAATGTAGTATTTTTTAAACTTACATGAATCCAACCTGAGTTAATATCGGTATCATTATAATATTCTAAAATTAGCTGATCAAAAGTAAATTCATTTTTTATTTTTGTAGCAACTTCTTTATTGTCAACACCTGGTATCTCAAAATCGACCGCTTCGCCTTTACAATGCTGACTTGTTGGCTTTGAGCCTATCATGGTTGCTAATTCTTCGTTTCTAAATCCGCTAGTAACTTTTATAGGTAAATTATAATGTTCCCTTAAAGGTTGAAGTATTTTTTCGCATAAATTTTTTAGGTTTTCTATTTGTTTTTCGTCAGGGGTATTATCTAAATTGTTTCTTAAAGCAGTTTGGCTTTGTGTCATTTCTTTTAAAGAAAAATTATTTGTCAAGTTCATGTTCTTTTACTCCTTTAAAATATTTATAATCGTAAGGTATTACTTTTGCATCATGTTTTTTTCTAAATAATGTTTGTTTGTTTTTAAATTCTAATGCTTTTTTATTAGATTCAAAAATTTGGTTTGTAAATATACTATAAATATCGTCTTTTTTCCATATCACACACCACATTAACTTATTATTTTTGGTTTTTTTGGCGGTACTACAGCTTCTTCCGTACATAAAAACTTAATAAATATTTTATTTTTATTAACGTCTTCGTAGCCTATTTCTTCTAATTTTTCTATTGATTCATAATTACCTGCTATCATGCAAGAATAACCATCAGCAAATAAATCTGGGTATCTATACGGCGGTAAACAGCTATTGGATACGGCAGAACACATAATTAAATTTAATACAAAATTCATAGTTAATCTTTTACCTTTTTAAGTTTTTCTTCAAGTTCTTTTATTTTTTTATTAGCTTCATTCAAATCTTGTTGTGAATGTTCTAGTTTTTGTAAACATCTTTTATTAGCCGAATCCTTTGACTTACCGGCATCTTGTAACTCTGCCACTTCGCCTTTTAGAATACGAACTTGTTCTTTATATTCGTTAATCAGTTCAAGATTGTCTGACATTATTTTTTATTAGACATTCCGCCTTTAAAAATCTGTGTGCCTTTTATTCCGTAAATTGATGCTACGACCAAAATCCACAAATTAGTGAACCATGATGGTAGTTGTTGAAATTGTTCAAAAAATTCTTTTATCTTAGCAGAAGCACCTGGATCATCTGAAAAAACCCCATAAGCAATTACTAAAATTGGCAAAGTGAGTACGATTAAAACAAACTCATCTTTCCAGTCCGATTGTCTTGCTTCAAGTAATTTACCTGAGTATTCTAACTCACCTTTTGCCATTTTTTCGGCATGAAGCATTTGTGCGTCTGCCATACGCATTTGTGTTTCTTTTTTCTTTTTATAAATATGTGAACCGGCATTTACAGCTAATTTGATTGCACTTAACCACATAACTATCTCCTTTTTTTAAGATGTTTCAAAGTAAATTTTATTCTTTGACGCCAAACAAAACCATATAACTTTCTCAATAAACATTCTAGTTTTATAAGTAAATATTCCATAGTATCGCCTCATAAAATCCTTAATGTTTGCAGTTTTCACAAACACAAAGATCACCATCGTACCAATGTGCATGTAAAGTATCTTCACAATGACATTCGCATTTACAATCTTTGCATTTCTTTTTTCTTTTTTTCGGTTTAGGAAAAAATACTTTATCTAAATGTTCCGAAAATTTATCTAATAAACCAAAAAAACTATATAAAAATTTATCTATCATTCTAATATTAATTTTTTAATTGACTTTTGCCCCATGTATATTTCTGTTTCGGCAAGGGATTTGATGCATTGGTACTCTATTGATTTAGAAGCACCTCTGGAGGCCACCCTTTTGCCTTTGAGACATTGGGACATTGAATCTTGAATACGGTGCTCTTTTATTTCACCGTTTATGATTAATAGTAAAGCAATAACAACTTCCTGCATTTAATAATTCTTTCCGTTTTCTCTAACTTTATCTTTTAGTTTCTCAATATCTTCTAATGCTTTGTCTAATTGTGATTCAACATGGTTAAGCATAACTTGATTGTGAATATTTTTATCTAACAATTCTTGATGTTTTTCTATTGTTTCGTATAAATCCTCTAGTAATAAAAATTGCTCTTTATCAACCGTTGTTTGTTCACTAGCTTTTAATAAATCAGCATTCATCAATTCCCTAGATGT
>MDSV01198766.1_pt1 | contig 14255 bp, 12 predicted proteins | sample 810851 | NCBI WGS metagenome assembly MDSV01 (sample SAMN05326640, study PRJNA326480) | marine metagenome | isolation source: seawater | place: Atlantic Ocean: North East | collected 2012 | reverse complement strand
TCTTTTAATTCATTTTTAAAATTATTATTTATATTAATTTCTTTATGAATTTTAAATCCTGAGATTCCATCAAGGCTTAATACAATTAAATTTTTATTTCCAAATTTATATATTTCTTTAGTTGATTCATTTTTTTCATATAGCAAAATGCTAAATAAAATGAAGACTAAATTAATTAAAATGTAAAGTGAAAAAAAAAATTGAAACTTTTTCAAATAATTTTTTTTTGTAATATAAATTACTATTAACAGTATTAAAAATAATTTAAGTAGAAATATATATCTTAATCTAATAGAAAAAAATGAACTTAAAAAAGGATCGTGCTCCCCAGTAACTGGAAAAAAAAATCCAATAAAAAAAGTCCATACTAGTATAAAAAAAATAGTATTATGAATTAATTTTTGCTTAATATTTATTAATGATAATAAAAAATTTAGAAGAAATATAATTAAAATAAAAATTATAGAAAAAACTAAAAACAAGTTTAAGCTCATTAAAAAAATATCAAATGAAAGATTTTCTCTCAAATTATATGATTTATCTAAAACTAAATTGAAAGGTAATATTACAAAGATAATTAAATTTATAAGTATTACTTGTATTATGAAATTATATTTTTTTTGTATCATTCATAATTTTGTAAGATAGCTACTGAGGGGCTATTTTCTAAAAATAATATTATTTTTCTTTCTTCTTCAACATATAATATGTCTCTTATTCTTTCACCAATTGGAATTATATCTGAATAGATTAATTTTTCTAATTTGTTATCAAATTTTAAGTGATGAATTGCTCTTCTTCCTGGGGCTGGAACATTTCCCATTGCTGACATAAAAAAATCTCTTTTAAAATCATCCTTAAAACCATCTACATTAATTATAGCACTTGGCGCAACTGAATTTCCTTTAAACCAATATAATGGTTCTTTAAATCCGTTTGGAGTATGATTATTTTTATCTTTTACTGTAAATTTATTCTCTTTTATCGGGGTTGGTCCCAATTCCCCATATGTAGAAATTGGCCAACCAAAATTTATATTTTTATTTAACTCTTCGCTTTTTAAAATATTAATTTCATCACCACCTTTAGGACCATGTTCAGTTAATAATAATGAATTTAATTTTTCGTACCAGTAGGCGCCTTGAGTATCCCTCATACCTTTTGCAACCAATTCAAAATTAGAGTTTTCATAATTAATTTTATATATTTTGCCAAAAAACGACTCATCTTTTTGAGCATTAATAAAAAGTTGTCCATCACCTATAGTAAAAAAGAAACTAGTTTCGTTATATGGAATCATCTTACCTCCTGAATGATTCGACATATTTTTACTACATTCATCATATGAAAAAAATTCTCTAAATTGTAATGTATCTAAGTTATAATCTGATTTTAAAATTCCAATATTATAACATTCATCTTTTATTTTTTTATAATAGCTAATGAAAATATTTTCATTAACAATCATTATACCTCTAAAACTTGATCTTCCTTTCTTGTAAATATTAGAATCAGCTGCAACTATATTTCTAAAGTTATTTTCAATAATGTTAAAATTTAAAAAATCATTATTAAAATCATTTACTAGGAAATAACCAATTAACCCTTCACCATTCAGTATAAAAATTTTATTTTCATATCTAGCAAGATACCCACCTGGTTTTCTTCCATTGTATTGCCAAGGTTTTGACAATGCGAAATAAAACTTTTTAAACTTATACTTATGACTATTATTTGATTTAATTGTTATACTTTCACCTAGCTTTGGTAAAAAAATATTTTTACCTTTTTTTTCTATAAAATCTAAATCATTTAAATATTCCACTAAATACTGATTTTGATTTTCTAATTCTTGAGTTCGTGAATTTAGTTTATTTTGAGACTTTTTTAATTCACTTATTTGACTTTGATGGTAAAAAGGAAATAAGAGAGTCTTTTTAACAAAAAGTCTTAATTCTATTGGAATTGAATTTTTTATTGTAAAAATTACCCTATTGTCTGTGTAGCCAATAAAGACAAAGCCTATAATTAAAAATAATAAGAAGACCAAAAATATTGTTTTTTTCATGATTTTTCAAAAGTTATTAGCATAATTAATTTCAATCTAAAAGCAGCATATCAGCATCTATTTATAAAAAATCTATATTTTTTAATACCAAGATACTTTTAAAAGACTAATTTTAAGAAATATCGATTAATATAATACCATAAATAAATCATTATTAAATATTTATGATTTTTAAATTATTTGAATTTATAAAAATTAAATCTAAAATAAAAAAATGATTGATGTTATTAAAAAAAAAAAATTTTTTTTAGTACTACTTATAGGTTTTTTTTTATCGATATCTTATTCAATTTATACTGTAGACAATTTTGATAAAACAAGTCTAAAAACAGATCAAAACCTAATGGTCAGTGGCGATATAAGATTGATTTGGAAAGAAGCTGATATTTTTAAAAATGATTATTTTGATAAAAATAAAAAATATTTTGATTCTGGTTTAGAGTATACTAGAACATATCTGCCCTCTAAGGTACTTGCGCTATATTCTCAAATATTCAATTTTAAATTTTTTGAAGATTTGGAACAAAATAGAGTTAATGAAGGTGGAAAATTAAATTATTTACTATTTCAATCTATTATATTTTATATTGTGTTATTTTATTTTTATAAAAAATTACAATTATTTTTAAATAATGATAATTTATCATTTTATATAGTTTCTTTTTTAGCATTAGAGCCTACAATTTTACAATGGCACTCTACATTTTGGACTGAGTCAATTTATTTCACATTACAAATATTACTTCTTTCATTTGTTATAGATAAAAAAAATTCATATATTAAATTTATAAAAATTGGTGCAATACTTGGGTTAATGTTTTTTCAAAAAACTGTTACTATTTTTTTAGTTATCCCCATAATTGTTTATTTTTTATTTATAAAATTAGAAAAAAAATTATTTTATATTTCTCTATTATCATTAACTTATGCTCTATTTTTGGGCTTTTTATGTTTAGATAATTATAAAAAAACAGGCATACCACATATACTTCCATTACAAACTAAAGATGCACATTATCTTTATATTGTTCCTTTAATATTAGAAGAAACAAACAAAAATATGAAATATTCAGAATACAAAAATTCTATAGAGAAAGATTGGAAAAATTCAAATAATTTTGATGAGAATAATTTTAAAGATCTTTATAATTTTTATAACTTTAGACAATCTACAGCAATTAATCTTATGCTTGAAAATAAAGTTATTACTATAAAAATTTATATTAAAAAAATTATACATCACTTTTTATTAAATCCTATTCAAACATATTATTGGCATGAATATAACAAGAGTGAATATGCAAAAGAATATTACCTGAGTGAAGATAAAAAGGTATGGCTGTTATTTAGAGTTATTTATAGTATTATTTTTTTTTCAATTATGTTTTTAGGAATTTTAAAAGCTCTTAAAATATCATCAAATATTAAATTTCATTTATTGATATTTTTTGGAATAATCTATTATTCACTTATGTTGGGATGGGTAGGAAATACAAGATATTTTATGCCTTCATGGATTTTTTCTTCAATATTTTTTGGAATGGGACTTTATTTAATAGAAGAAATTTATATTAATTATAAAAAAAAAATAACTTCAATTTTATGAAATTAAAAAAGATTATATTTTAAAATACATCTTATTGCACTAAATCCATCTTTCCAGCCTATTTTTTTCCCTTGTTCATATGTTCTGCCATAGTATTTAACTCCAACCTCATAAATTCTGCATTTTTTTTTTGCAATTTTTGCTGTAATTTCAGGTTCAAACCCAAACCTGTTTTCAATCAATTTTATGTCTTTTACTATGTCTGATTTAAAAGCTTTATAACAATTTTCCATATCTGTCAGGTTAAGATTAGAAAGCATATTAGATAGAAAAGTTAAAATATAATTTCCTAAACTGTGCCAAAAAAATAAAACTCTTTTTTCCTCTGAGCCAACAAATCTAGAGCCAAAAACAACATCAGCGTATCCTTTTTTAATTGGATCAATTAATTTTGAATAATCGCTTGGATCATATTCTAAATCTGCATCTTGAATAAGTATTATATTTCCTTTCGACTTATTTATTCCTTCTTTTACACAAAATCCTTTTCCATAGTTCTTTTCATTTAAAATTAATTGGTCAATTTTATTTTTTATTTTATTCTCTAGAAGTTCACGAGTTCCATCTGTTGAAAAATCATCAATAATAATTATCTCTTTTTCAAATTGAGTTTGCGTTAACACTTTATCTACAATTTTTTCTATTGTATCTATTTCATTAAAACAGGGGATTATAATACTAATCTTCAAAGTAATTTTATTTATATTAATAAAGTCTTACATTTACAATCAATATATATAAATAATTAACTAGAAAAATCAGACTATCATTTAAACATTAAAACAAATATATTTTTTAATGTTCTTAAAGTTTCTATTTTTGGTATTTTAGATTTACCTTTAGTTCTATTTTCAAATATTATTGGAATTTCTTTAATTTGATAACCAAGATAATTAATTCTAAATATTGTTTCCATAAAAAAACTATATCCTTTTGATGAAACAGAGCTGAGATCAAATTTATTAAGTTTTTCTAAATTAAATCCTCTATAAGAAGTTGTAAATTCAGTACTTGGAAGTTTTAATAATTTTTTTATTAATTGATTACCAAAGTAGCTTAGAAATAATCTGAAAAATGTCATATTATTTTTACCACCTGGCATGTATCTAGAGCCAATCACAAATGGAAATTTATCCAGTAATAAAATAAATTTATTTAATTCAATGGGATCATGAGATAAATCTGCATCCATAGTAATAAGCTTTTTATATTTATTTTTTTTTGCATAGTAATAAGCTTCTTTATGAGCTGTATCCAATCCTAATTTTCCACTTCTTATTTTGTATGATATGAAAGGATATTTTTTCGTATAATCTTTAATTATTGCAGAAGTATTATCTGGACTATTGTCATCAATTATATAAATATCTATATTAAGTTTTTGTGAAATGATCTTTTCTAAAAGTTTAGATATATTTTCAACTTCATTATATGTTGCGGTAAAAATTAATGTATTATTTAGACTCATTCTATGTTTCAGATAAAAAAATTTAAAAATATTTTTTTAATATATTTATTATTTTTATATTTTACAGCAATTTATTATTTATTTCTTAAGCATACAGGCGGCTCAGACTCTACAATTTCAGAATGGTTAGTTAATTATTATGGTGGTTTTACAAGAAGAGGTCTTTCAGGATATATTTTCGCACAGATTGCAATTTTTTTTGATATATCAATAAGGTTTGTAATTTTTGTTTTTCAAAGTTTTTTTTATCTTATTTTTTTAATTTTAATTTATTATTTTTTTAGAAATATTAAGACCAATATTCTTTTATATTTATGTTTGTTTTGCCCATTACTTATGACCTATCATGTTGCAGAACTTGAGATTTTAGCAAGAAAAGAAATATTAGTATTTATCAATTTTCTATTTTTTTTATTTTTATCATTAAATATAAATTTAAAAAAATATACAAATGTTTACCTATTTATATCTATTCCAATTTTATTATTAATATGGGAGCCTATTGTATTTTTTTTACCATTTTATATTTTTATATTAATAAACAGCACTAACTATAAAAATTATAACAGTTTAATATTTAGTATTTTCTGTATTTTTAGTAGCTCATTAGTTGTTATATATTTTTTATTAATTAACCAATATGACGTAAAAAATGAAATATTAATGTGTTCGAATCTAAAAGAGTTATTTGATGAGAGATGTTATATGTCATTAGTATATCTTGATACATCAATTAAAGAAAATTTTGATAGTTTATTTAGAGATGTTAAGATCCAACATATTTTTAGATATTTACTTGTTTATTTAATAGGTTTTTTTCCAATAATATATTTAGCCAGGAACTTAAAAAAAAAAATTATTTTTAAAATAAAAATATTTAATAATATTTCTATATTTCATTATATAATTATTTGTAGTATTTTTTTACCAATTTTATATGCAATGGGTTTAGATTGGGGTAGATGGATAAATATTCATTATTTCTTTATTGTATGCTCTATATATTTTTTAATAAAAAAAGGAAATTATTTTTTAAACGATAATTTATCAGAAAAATTTAAAAAAGTATTTTACATTAAAAATAAAGTAATTTTAGTGTCTTTGTTTATAATATTTTGTTTTGGATGGAACCCAAAAACATTATTCAAGGGCGATATAGCGTCTATACCTGGATATAGAGTTCCATATAACTTAATTAAAAGTATAAATAATAATTTTTAATTTATAGAAAAATTTTGATATAAATTTCCCAATTATTATCATAGACACGATAATATTAATGTTTTGGACATAAAAATTTTAGTGTATTTATTTGTTCAATATTTAATAAAAAATAAATGAAAAATAAAAAAACAGCAATTATTTTTGGAGTTAGTGGACAAGATGGAGCCTATTTATCTCATTTTTTGTTAAAAAAGGGATACAAAGTAATAGGCACAACAAGAAATAGATCGAAAAAAAATTTATATAGATTAAAAAAATTAGAAATAACTAAAAAAATTGTTTTATATAAAGGTGAAGCTACTGATCTAAAATTTTGTAAATACGTTTTGAATTCAAAGATAGATGAAATTTATTATTTAGCAGGAGATTCTTCTGTGGTAAAATCTTTTTTATCTCCAGACATTTCACTTAAAAGTAATGCAGAGGGTATTTTAAATATTTTGCAGATTTTAAAACAAAAAAAATATAAGGCTAGATTATTTAATGCAGGCTCAGGACAGTTTTATGGGGATAATAAAAGCAACAAGTACAATTTAAATTCTAAAATTGACCCTCAAAGCCCTTATGGTGTCTCAAAAGCAGCAGCATATTGGTTTGTTAAAATTTTTAGAGAAAGGTATGATATGTTCTGTTGTACTGGGGTTTTATTTAATCATGAGTCAAGTTTAAGATCAAGTGAGTTTGTAACAAAAAAAATAATTAACATATCAAAAAAAATAAAAAAAAATAATAAAATAAAATTATCTTTAGGAAATATCAATATCTATAGAGACTGGGGATGGGCACCAGAATATGTAAAAGCCTTTTGGTTAATGCTTCAAAAAAATAAACCAGAAGATTTGATTATTGGAACTGGAAAAATTTATACTATTAAGCAATTTGTAAATGAAGTGTTTAAAATTCAAAAAATTGATAAAAAAAATCTTATAATAAATGTAAAAAAATTTAAAAGAAAACTAGATATAAGAGGTTATAAAGCCGACATAAAACAAACAAAAAAAAAAATCAATTGGACTCCTAAAATATCTTTTAAGGAAATAATTTCTAAAATGGTAAATGATGAGCTATTTTAATTTATTATTTTCGAATAATAGTATTTTAAGGTGTTTGCAAATAGAAGCATTTAAAATTTTTTTTTTTAAAGGAGACTGTATAGAATTTGGTGCTAACAAAAAAATAAGCAGAAATTTCTTAAAATTTAATTTAAAAAACTGTAAAATAACTTATTCAAATATTGATAATAAAAAAAATAATTTCTTAATTTTAAATTTAGAAAAAAAAATAAAACATAAAAAAAAATATGATAATGTAGTAATCTTTAATGTTTTGGAGCATCTTACTAATTTAGATATTCCCATGGAAAACATATATAATTTACTTAAAAAAAAAGGTAGGGTTTTAGGATCTACTCCTTTTATTTATAGGATACATGGTGCACCCAAAGATTATAGTAGATATACAAAAGACTATTTAAAAAAAAATTTAAAAGAAAAAAATTTTAAACAAATAAAAATATATGAGTTGGGCATAGGCCCTTTTTTAGCAAGTTTTTCATTATTAAGAGGATATTTAAAATTTATACCTATTATTTATCAAATACTGTTATCTCTTGTAATAATTATTGATAAAATTTTAAATATTTTTATGAAAACAAATCCTAAAATTATATATCCAATTGGGTATATTTTTTCGGCGATAAAAAAATAATTATGGATAAAAAAATTTTAGTTACAGGTGGAAGTGGATTAATTGGTACTTACCTTAAAGATATTATGCCATCAGCATTTTACGTTAGCTCAAAAGATTATAATTTATTAAAAGAAAACGAAGTAAGTAAAATGTTTATTGATTTTAAACCTAATGTAGTAATTCATCTTGCCGCTCTAGTTGGGGGCATACATCATAATATAGAAGAACCAGTTAGATATTTTGAAGAAAATGTAATTATGAATACACTTGTTCTAAGAGAAAGTTTTAAAAATAATGTTGATAGATTTACAGGCATATTAAGTTCATGTATTTATCCAGATAATATCATAAAATTTCCAATCGAAGAGGATAAGCTTTTTGATGGATCTCCACATGAAGATTTATTTTCATATTCCTATGCAAAAAGATGTCTAGCTATTCAAATAGATATGTATAAAAAAAAGTATAAAAAAAAATATAATTATCTAATTCCATGTAATTTATATGGTGAATTTGATAAATTTGACCCAATAAAAGGTCACTTTGTTGGTGCATTAATTGAAAAAATCATTGATGCAAAAAAAAATAAAAAAAATTCTATAACTTTATTTGGAGATGGCTCACCATATAGACAATTTATGCATGCAAAGGATTTAGCTATATTAATAAAAGAAATGATTCTAAAGGATAAATTTTATAATATGAATGTAGCTACTGAAGAAAATTATACGATAGATATAATTGCCAAACTAGCATTAAAGGCTTGCAATTGCGAAAGTCTGGAAATTAATTATGATACGAGTAAACCCAATGGTCAAATGAGAAAAGATATTGAAATTTCAAGATTAAAAAAATATTTTCCAGATTTTAATCCAATCAAATTAGAAAAAGGAATAAGAGAAGTTTATAATAAAAGGTTTTTTTTAAAATGAAAAAAACTTTATTATTTGGTGGTAGTGGTTTTTTTGGGCCTGTAATTTTATCTAAAAATCCTGAAATAATTTCAGTAGGAAGAACAAAACCTCCTAAAGAATGTAAGAATAAACATATTCAATTAAATGACTTAAAGCAAATAAATATTTTAGACGATTTAGAATTTGACAAAGTAATTTTTTTAATTGGAAGTTCTAATCATCATGAAATTAATTTAAAAAATAATATGGGTATTGATCTTAATGTATATCCACTTAATACTGCTCTTTCTTATTTTGAAAAAAGAAAAATAAAAAAGTTTATATGCTTTACTACCATCTTACTTTACGACCAAACAAAATTTAAACTTCCTGTTGACGAGAACCAGCAAATAAATCCGTATATCAATAAATATGTTTTTAGCAAATATTTATCAGAACAAATTGTAAAGTACTTTTCTAAAAATGTACCATCAATTATAGTAAGACTAAGCAACATTTATGGCGCAACAAGACTGAAAAGACCAGATTTAGTTCCAACAATAATGCAGGATTTATTTGAAAAAGAAAAAATTTTTATTTGGAACAATCAACCTAAAAGAGATTTTATATTTACTGAGGATGCAGCTGATGCAGTTTTAAAATTAATTGAAACAAAATTTGAGGGAATTATAAATCTTGGTACAGGAAAAATGTCTTCTCTCAAAGAAATTTCTGAAATAATTGAAGAATTATCTGGAAAAAAAATAATTTCTGAAAATAAAATTGTATCGGGTCCAATGGAATTTGTGACTGATATTTCAAAAATTACAGAATTAACTGGATGGACACCCAAATATGACATTTCAAGTGGTTTAAAAAAAACTTACGAAATGATGAAAGATTATTATAAAGAATAATTTTAAATAGTTTCAAAATACAAATGAAAATTTTTTATTGGTCACCTTTTTTATCTAATATTGCAACAATAGACGCAGTTGCAAAATCTGTAAATTCAATTTTAACTTACGATAAACATAAAAAGTTCAAACCTTATATTATAGATGCTACTGGTGAATGGGATTTTAAAAAAAATAAAGTATCAAATATTAATATAATTAAACTATATAATAGAGAATATTTCACAAATTTGCCAAAAGGTGGCTACTTAAAAAGTAGAATTTCTCAAATTTTGATTTTTTTATTGAATTTTATAAAGCTAAAAAAATTAATAAAAAAAGAAAAACCTGAGTTTTTTATTGCTCATCTAATAATTTCTTTGCCACTAATACTTTTTACATTATTTAACCTAAAATCAAAATTGATTGTCAGAATTTCAGGTACTCCAAAACTAAATTTTATAAGAAAATTTACTTGGTCTATATGTTCTCGAAGTGTTTATAGAGTAACTTGTCCAACAATTACAACTTATAATAAGCTTGTAAATTTAAGAATTTTTCCTAAAGAAAAAATTATAATTTTATATGATCCAATCATTTCAGCTAAAGATATTGTCAAAAAAAAAAGAGAACCTATCGATCTAAAATTTAAAAATGACAAATATTTAATAGGCGTTGGAAGATTAACTAAACAAAAAAATTTTGAAATTTTAATTAAAGCATTTAATCAAATTATTAAAATAGATACCAAAACAAAATTACTAATTTTAGGTGATGGAGAGCAAATGATAAAATTGAATGAACTTGTAATAAAATTAAAGTTAGAAAAAAAAGTATATTTATTAGGTTATCAAAAAAATGTATTTAACTATATAAATAATGCCAAGTGTTTAATCTGCCCATCTTTGTATGAGGATCCAGGTTTTGTAATAATTGAGGCTGCTTTTTTAAATAAATTTGTACTAGCAGCTGATTCAAAAACAGGACCAACAGAAATTTTAAAGAATTCAGAAAGAGGTATTTTATTTAAAAATAATAATTATGAAGATTTAGCTGAAAAATATATAGAATTTACAAACTTAAGTAACAAAGAATTAAATAAAAAAGTAGTTAATTTAAAAAAATATTCTAAGCAATTTACGCTATATAATCATTTTAAAAATTTAAAAAATATATTTAATGATTAGAATAATAAAAAAAAGGATCGATAATTTTATCTTTACTTTTTAATTTTGAGTAAATTTTTTTAAATATTTTTCCTTTAGATAAAAATACATATAAGTCATATTTGTCTAATTTATTTTTTGACCAAATAAAATTATTGCTTTTTAAAAAAGGATCATAAGCGAAAGTATTTTTATATTTACGTTTGAGTAAATTAAATATTTCAATATTTTGAGAGTTTCTAATGTCTGATACACCATACTTATATGTTAATCCAAATAGACAGATTTTTATTTTTAATTTTTTTGAGTTCTTTAGATTACCAATTCTCTTGTAGATAGTTTTTAAAACATAACTTTTCATAGACTCGTTAATTGATCTACCAGCGAGTGTTACCTGAGATTTATATTTTTTTTTACCTGCTGCATAAGTTAAATAATATGGATCTACCGGTAGGCAGTGGCCACCTACTAGGCCAGGAGAGAATTCAATAAAATTCCACTTTGTCTTTGCTAATCTGATTACTTCATTGAATTCAATATTTAGTTTTTCACAGATTAATAAAATTTCATTATAAAAAGCAATATTTAAATCTCTTTGTATATTTTCAATTCCTTTGGCAGTTTCAGCCTCTTTTATTTTATTAGTAAATATAATACTTTTACAAATTTTAGAATAAACGCCTTCTAATCTTTTTTTAATTTTTTTATTTTTTCCCTCATAAGCTAAGATTTTATTAATTTTTGATAATTTATTTTCTTTATCTCCTGGGTTAATTCTTTCTGGACTGTAGCATATAAAAAAATCTTTGTTGTTAACTAAATTATTTTTAATTTCTAATTTTTTTGCATAGCTTTTTGTTATCCCAGGATATACAGTAGACTCTAAAACAATTATATCATTTTTATTTAAAATATTTGAAATTATATCAAAACAATTTTTTACATATTTGAGGTCGGGTTTTTTTGATTTTGTTATTGGTGTTGGAACACAAATTATATAAAAATTACAACTTTTAATTTCTCCAATTTTGTCTGTAAAAAATATTTTTTTATCTAAAAAGTCTTTTTTTTTAAATTCATTATTAAAATCAATGTTTTTTTTTAAATTATTTACTCTTTGCTTATTAATATCAAACCCAAATGTACTATATTTTTTTGATAATTCTAGGCATATAGGCAATCCAACATAGCCCAACCCCATGACACATATTTTTATCATTGAAATATCTATACTTTTTTTTTTAAATAATTGATATATCAATATTTACTTTATGCAAATTTTAATTACAGGAGCAGCAGGATTTATCGGTTTTAATTTATCTAAATATTTACTTAAAAATAGTAAATTAAAAGTTTTAGGAATAGACAACTTAAATAAATATTATTCAAGATCGTTGAAATTTGACAGAATTAAAGAGCTCAAAAAATTTAAAAATTTTAGATTTAAAAAAATTGATATCACAAATAAAAAACAATTAAATTTTTTTCTTAATAAGAAAAAAATTTCAGTAATTATTAATCTTGCTGCTCAAGCAGGTGTTAGATATTCTTTAATAAAGCCTACTGAGTTCGTTGAAAACAATATTCTTGGTTTTTATAATATTATAGATTTTGCAAAAAATCATAATATTAAAAAAATACTTTACGCCTCATCCAGCTCTGTTTATGGAGATTCTAATAGTTTTCCACTTAATGAGAAACAAAATATTAAACCAAAAAATATTTATGCTTTATCTAAAAAAATTAATGAAGAAATGGCCAATGTTTTTTCTAATCAATTTAATATTTCTTTAATTGGTTTGAGATTTTTTACTGTTTACGGAGAATGGGGCAGACCAGATATGTTTATGATGAAGTATTTAAATTCCTCATACGATGTATCAAAAAAATTTTATTTAAATAATTATGGAAATCATACAAGAGATTTTACATACATAGAAGATGCATGCAAAATTGTTACAAAACTTATATTTTCAAAAAAAATTATTGATAATCAAATTTTTAACATTTGCTCGGATAAACCAATTAATTTATCGAAAATTATAGATAAAATTAATATATTAACAAATAGAAAACCTAGGCTTTATAAAAGATCTTTACAAAAAGCTGATGTTATTAAAACTCATGGTTCAAATAAAAAAATTATAAAAAAAGTTGGTAAAATTAAATTTACAACTATAGAAGTTGGATTAATGAAGACTGTTAAATGGTTTAAGAAATATTATAATATCTAAATTTTATCTATTAGTCTTTCAAAATTTATCTTGTGATTTGAAATATTGAACTTAATCACATTTTTTTTTGCCAAATTTGCTTTCTTATAAAATATTTTTGGACTTGTATAAAAATTTTTTATTTTTAAAGCTAAATCTAAGTAACCACCATTATAAATTGTTCCATACTTTCCATTATTTAGTATTTCATTTATACCCCCATGGCTTTGGGAAGATATTATTGGTACTCCTATGTATGCAGCTTCAACAACTGAATTAGGAAAGCCTTCAAAATAAGATGAATTTATATAAAGATCTGTTTTATTTAAATATCTAAATACATTTTTCTTGTATCCATAAAACTTTACTTGCTTTGATAGGCGCAGCTTTTTTACAATTTCTGTTAATTTTGATTCTTCTGGTCCTGTACCAATTATATTTAGAAAAATATTTTTGTTTTTAAGATAATTGATTGCATAAATTATATCTTCAATTTTTTTTTCTTTTGATAATCTACATATAGTTGTCAAATGAATTTTTTCTTTTAAAGATCTTTTTTTATTAAAAATACTTAAATTAACTAAAGAGGGAGGAAAAATTGTAACTGAATTAAAACCATATTTTTTTTTTAAATAATTACCTAGGTATTTAGAATTACAAACAATTTTATCAAAATTTCCATAAAATAAAAATATAAGAAACTTCATTAAATTTTTTTTAATGAAATCAATAATGCCAAAATAGATTTCTAATTCTTTTAATGGCGTTCTTTCTACAGCTATCAATTTAAAATTTTGTTTTTTCTTAATAAATATTGAACAAAGAATATTGGTATAATTTATATTAGATATAAAAACTGTCTTATTTAAACTATTATTAATTTCATATGAATATTTTAAAATTTTAAATATTGCAAATAAAACTCTTTTAGATTTAATTTTAAATACTTTTATACCTACTTTTTTTAAATCCTTTTCATATGCACATTTATTTAGGCAAATTATGTTTATATTATATTTTTTTTTATTTAGA
>MDSV01109901.1_pt1 | contig 14255 bp, 12 predicted proteins | sample 810851 | NCBI WGS metagenome assembly MDSV01 (sample SAMN05326640, study PRJNA326480) | marine metagenome | isolation source: seawater | place: Atlantic Ocean: North East | collected 2012 | reverse complement strand
TACGTGTAACGTATGTAACGACAAATATTTGGAATCTGAGAAAAATGTTTCAAATTTTTGGGCGTAAATTTTCTGGCTCTATCTCAATTCTATCTCTACCATTTTGCAGCAAAATGCTTCGTCAATTCCGAATAAGTCCGCAGATGTGAAACCGATCACATAAGCCCATCGTCAATATAGGAGTTCAGGGTCTTTCGGAGGCTCGCCACCCTCCGGACAAGACCAGAACCACGATACACTCCAGTACCCCGTGGAGGAAACGGAGCTCGGATTTGCGAGCAGCCGTACTCCAGCGTCGACTTCAGAGCTCGGAGACGTCCGGAGGCTCGCCACCCTCCGGACAAGACCAGAACCGTGATACACTCCAGTACCTCGTGGAGGAAACGGAGCTCGGATTTGCGAGCAGCCGTACTCCGGCGTCGACTTCAGAGCTCGGAGACCTACCAACCTACCAACCTACAGGGGAGCCACCCCTCGGACATGGCCAGAACCGTGATACACTCCAGTACCTCGTGGAGGAAAAAGGAAGCTCGGATTTGCGAGCAGCCGTACTCCAGCGTCGATTGGAGGGTTGGGACGACCCAGCGGCTTCTGCCTGGACTCCATGACGTCTGGAGATCGATGCCCCTGGATACATGTCCCTGCTGCGTGTGTCAAGACTCCAGTAAAAACAACGTTGTTGTGGTGGCATTCTCCATATGTTCAAACATAAGGATTTTCAACCGTGTGTATATCATTGGACACAATAGCCCGGCACCGAGACATGACTCATTTCTTTTCCACTAGTGAATCCTTCAATAAGTGGAGCGATCTAGCTGGGTTTACGTCTGATTCAACTGAAAATTATGACGAATCAATGAATAACGGGTTCCCGTGTGATGGCTTTATAGAACGATCATTCCGAGTTGGTAAGGAGAATGACACCTTTGTTTTGAGTGGCTTGCGAGTTCGAACTGGGTCAAGACTCTGTTACAAAAACACGTACCATTTCGATGGATCAATAAGTGTAGCGTTCCCTGCTATTGCTTCAAACGAGGAATGTTCTAGGGCCAGAGAAGCAGTATTGACGACGATAACAAATGGTAAAACAGTACCAATGGTTTTATTGAGATATCATGACGATTCTTGTTCTGAGAATCGTACAAATTATTATGCAGACGTTTTTGTTTATAAAGATCCAGTGTACAAACATTGTATACGCGTGAAATCTACAAAGTGTACAAGCGGTGGCCAACACGCGTATTCACCGACTGCTGTTAGTAATGAAATTCGTTCTGGTATAGTAAAGCTACGTTCATCTCTTTCAGACGAACAAAGCAAAGTATTTGACCACTCCGTAAATCCCGGAGAGCTTGTTGCTGTAACTGCAATTGCTGGTTCGGGAAAGACTAAAACAATTGCGGCATCAGCCTGCGCCATCTTGTCTGATCCCAAAGTAGCATCAGTCGTGTGTGCTTCGTTCACCGGTTCGGCCGCAAATACGGCCCGGAAGCGTATCGAGGATTATCTTGTTGATTCGGGGCTGGCATCGGCTGGTATATGTTTCGATGGTTCATTGTGTCGAACAATCCATTCAATTGCCTTAAATGCCAACCGGATCGCCGGGCGTCCGTCAAAAATGGTCGACTCTCCTGTTCCGTACATTCGAGAGGCCTTGAACTCTGTGTTAAAACCGCATAGACTTCGGATAATCGGATGCGATTGCTATTCCGATTATTGGTCGCATTGTTGCTCTTTTGGTGACAAACTACAAAAAGGGGCAGCGGATGTGGTAATAGAAAAGGTAGGTCCAACTCCCAAGTCGGAAGAAGAACTTGGCGAGATGCTGTACGAAACACTTAACAAGACACATGATCCCTCGACAGAGGCTGTGGGTTTTCGCCAAACCTACATACCGGATCTAATTGATATCCTCGTCTTGATACGTAAAGAATTACTAGACCGTGGTATCAAACCGACGTCTCACACTGTAAGCCTGGATGTAATCAATGATGCAAATACTCGTATGGAAAGAGCGGGTGTGGTGGATCATGCGCTGAGCATTCGTATATTTGCAAACTCGTACGAACCGGTGGCCTGTACAGTACTAATTGTCGACGAGGCTCAAGACCTCACACAAGCACAATCGCAAATTATTCTTACGACTCTCAAGGCAGGTTCGTTTATTCTGATCTCTGGAGATTCATCGCAAGGAATATTTGGATTTGCAGGAGCGTCTCCAAATCCTATTAAAGAATTGATGAAAATGGCCAAATCGTGTGACATCTCAACGCACAGGTATCATTTATCAACAAACTACAGATCTACTAGAGAAATATTGGAAGCGTCTGAACTGGTTTTAAACACGGATGATCGCGAAGATAGAGGCCATCCTCAAGCTCTAATTCATGGCCCCCCCGTTGACTTGAAGATATTCAAATCGGAATCTGAAGAGCTCAGCTCGGTGAGTGAAGATATTGTCCATCGTATTAAATCCCTAGGTTGTAAACCTGGCGAATTTGCAATTATTCGTTACAAAAACTGGCCACCGGCTTCAGAGCTGTCACAGGTGTTCTGGAAAAGCAGCATTCCATTTGTGATCACAGGTCAGGGTGGTGACGTTGCAAGCCCAGCAATTAGGCTTTTATCTCTAGTAAAGATGGCCAGTGGTTTTGAATATTTCGAAAATGGTTCCGAGGAACCAGAAGATAAAGCGGCCGTATTGCAATCGGCCGTTCGCGGAGTGAAGGGCGCAACGATGACAAACGACTGCAGAGACCTCGTTATGGAAGTTATGAATGAACAGCAACTGACTGCATACGATGCATTCTTCAGTATTTCGCTCCTGGAAAAGGCGAAGGAAAAATGGCCTTCTGTTTGTGGAGGTAAAAGAGACAATCTTATGCGTCCTATTTTGAAGCGCTCAACACAGAGTATAAACGTAGAGAAGACGCAGCATCTTCTAAAATCCGCTGTTTCAATGATACACAAGTGGTTGGACGACCTCGATGAAGACGAGGATAATCTTAGGGACCAACGATTGGTAAAGGTCAAGGCAGTTGGTGATAACGTTCATGTTGAGAACGTCACCGGGTCTTGTAATACAGATGCAAATGGAGATTGGACCTCGCCTATAAGCAAACTACTACAGAAGATTGCACGAGAAATACTTAACTGTGGCTCAAACAGAGCCGACGAGCTTAAAGAGCTTTTGACGCGTGTAGATGCAGACTTCGAAGAGATGGAAGAATTTACGTTAGATGGTTTGGTTCAAATCATATCAAAACAGTCAGACTTGTTGGAAAAAAAGCATGAAGACGAAAGTGTGATTTTATCTACAATTCACAAGTTTAAGGGACGTGAGCGACCAGTGGTATATGTAACTGGAATGGGGTGGAAGTTTGACTATACCAGACCGTGTGAAAAACGAATGCACGCATACGATTATCTTCACAACAACGATTGTGACATTTCGGGATTTGAATGCAGCTGTCCGCGATGGAAGCCTGTATACAGGGGCCTAAAACGCAATGCAATTGTCGAGCGTCAACGACTTGCACATGTCGCTCTTTCGCGACCTAAGTATGAGCTGTGTGTTTCGTGCGTCACGGAAGAAAACCGCTCACCCGGAAGAACAGAGCTGGCTTTATCGAATAGTGTTTAAACAATACAAGCATGTCGCACCACCTCCCTTCTAGCCCGGGGCAGATTCATTTACCTCGATCAGTTTCGGTCTTGTGTATTTTCTGGCACCAGCGAGCTGTGAGCTCAATCTGTGAATAACTTATCTTCACTAACGAGCTCGCTGGGCGAGGTGATGCCATTCCATGAGTGAATGCGTGTACTGACTGTTTATGTGTCAGTGGAGTGCGTCTGTCTTTTGTTTCTTTTCGTTTTCTCCGCTCGGGCTCGTGGAGTGCGTCTGACTTTCGTCTCTTTTCGTTTTCTCCGCTCGGGGCTGCCCTGGTTTTTTTTCTACAAACTGGCGAACTGTAAAGTTGAGCCGAGCACCGATTGTTCTGTTCTTAACCTTCTTTATGCCATGAGTAAAGTATTCCTGCATATCTCCCATCATTATAAGCAAATCCCCCGAATATAGAGTGATATCGGCAAGCTGTCCTTTTCCTTCGACCCTTTTATTATCCTCCTCGTTATCTTTTTTGAGTTTGTAAATTTGGAACCCACGTGCAAGTTTTTCATTATTGGCGATTATGTACGTGTACGAAAAAATCGGTACTCCCCTTACAAGTTGTTCTTCGGCGTCAGTATGTGGTTGGACAGAGTTCGAACCATCTTTGTAATAGTTTGCGTGAACTGCGTTGTATTCATCAGGGTTCTCAATTCCAAGTTGGAGTGCAAATTGTTTTGTGGCTTCAAGGACCCGATCTACAATGGACGGCCATTTCTCTTCATTCGGCTTTTTGAGTTGGTACCGCTTGTACTGCACTTTTCCAAATGTGCATTGCTTCCTTGGAACGGTATGTCCCATTGAAAAGTCATCCTCGACTTTGTTACACATAAAATCTACAGCTTCTTCAAATTCTTCACCTGTAATGGGAAGCGCATTGCGAAATAGCAGTACTTTAGACCCACAATCGGCTTCGAGGACACTGTCTTCCTTGTCTAGACAGTACACGCCATCTACTGCTTTGGGATTGCGGAGTGCTTTCCTCGGATTCAGGTTGAGTCCACTGAGGTTTGGGAGGTCAGGGTTATTGGGTTGCATTTTACTTGGTTGTATAACAAATACTCAAATTTAATGTGTTATTCGAGTTGAAAATAAATACACACTTTAATGCGCAATTGCATATCGTATGACACCGCTTGCGCCATTCAATAAAATGTATACATCGCCACTAAGGCACGGTGAGGGTCTGTCAACATTAAAATGCGAAATCCCACCCACGGCACGGTGAAGCGCGCTCCACCGAGCGAATGCTTTGCGTGTCATCGGAAACGCAATCAGTGTGAATAGGATTACATGGTACGTAATAACACGACTGTCGTAAACATTAGAATAGAAAAAGAAAATATGAGTACACGTCGGACCGTTCGTTCCTATGATTCCACTGATATCAAAGGACGTGTCTACACGGGCCCCGTAATAAGCGTGAATAGGACACACGATGCCATTGGTAACAATGTATACGAAGACATTTCGTCGAAACTCAAAACGCTTGGATTGTCAAACATCCCACGCTCTGTTCCTATCTCTGGGTATTGGGACAAAGAGTTTCCCACCTCTTCTTCACCTGAAAAAATTATCGAGGCAGCTACGTTCTATGATAAAATTTCGAATAAAAACGAAGAAAATTATTGGCAAACAGCTACGATGTTATTATTCTTCGCAGGAGAACGCATAATTTTGTCACCATTTGATCCAGAAAACAAAACAAATTCTATTACAAAGCATTTCCTCATCGGAGATGCACTACAAAATCTATTTTCCCGGATTACTCAGGTCCATTCATGGACAACCTCTTTTTCGTGGTGCAGAACGGATTCTGCAGCTGACTTGCCGACATGGCTGAACAAGGCATTTATGATCGAGTCGTGGAGTGTTAAAGATCACATAGAATCGTTTGGAGATATTGAAAAAGAAGAATTTTCAGCAATACATTGTAACCCAGACAATGAGGGCGCTTATATCATCGAACTTACTGGATGGGATACAGGTGGCCGTTTAGACAAGTTTTGCCCTGGCACATGGAGCACAACAAAAATAATTTATCATCCACATGAACTATTCGAAGACTTTCAAAGTCTTCGCAAGGAATACATGTCGAAGAAACCGAAGAAGGGCTTGTGGCGCAAAAAGTTTATCGTGGGAGAAACATCACATGCAATGGTCATGCACAATTGGACCGCTCGTAGTGTCTTCTTTGAATCTATGTTTATGGTATGGGATACACTAAAAGCTGCACATGATCAGGGCTTTCTAAACGGACAAAAGCCAAACGGATACGACCAGACAGTCATGCATGAAAACGATGAGGCATACAAAAATACAATAGTGCGCGTTCACGCGTTGCATAATGCCTTTGACGCTGGGTCAGACTCGGCTTCATTAGCCAAAGTTGCTTACGCACCTCCCTATAAAGATCCCGTTATGTGCAACCGTATTGAAGAACAGCTGAAAGACAGGGGAGGTCCATCTAGGAATGCCGGATCCTCGAGTAAACGGCCTCGCACGTTGACCTCACAAGTGATTCGCCGCGCACGTCACGATCCTCTCAACGCTCTCTCCTTCCTCTTCTGAGGAACCCACTACCCTGTAACGGGTAGTCACATGTTACAGAATAGCTTTTAGTGCGGTGTATTGGATAGGGAGAAATAGAATGTGATTCTGTGTGTGGGCGTTGCTCTTTTGAGATTTTAAAACAGCTAGAAACATGGAATTCAGACCTACCAGAAGAGCAGCCTTGCGCACTGCCCAGGAATCGCGTTTAGGGTGTCCATTTGACTTTGTGTTCGAAAACCCATTAGATGGTTCTTTCAAGGATCTTGATTTTATAAAACATATGGTTTTGGTAAACCCCTACACAGTGTTCCAACAAGAAACCTCATACTGCCACTTTGGTTATGAATACCGCAAACGTACCGTATTCATAACTACACTTTTGCGATTTAACCCTCCGCTTCCGTGTCCGGATTGTCCTTGTCGTCAATGGAGACTTTCGCAACGGCATAAACAAAACATGATAGAGTGTGGATTTGTCGCGAGGAATTCTATTCCTCCACCTCTCACATGTCAAATTATTGACGCGTGGATTCATCGCACGCAATGGGCAGAACATCGCATTTTCTTGGATGTATTCAGTGGGTTTGGTTCAGTGTCCGAAGTAGTGAAATCTCGTTACCCACAGATTGACATTTTTTGCAACGACATCGTAAACCGGGATCATACTAATATACAATTGGACGTCTCGTCAACGCGAGACGTCCTCATGGTGCTGCTGAGGTTTGCTCTTGCTATGATTCGCAGAGGTCGGAAAAGGGTAGACGTTTACACGGAAGCGTCAAACAGTGACACCTTAGATATGGCCACTACACTAAGGAAGCTAAATATTGCGGTTTTGTTCCACATGAGTACGCCCTGTGAGACATATTCAATTGGATGTGCGAATCATCACCGCGAGTCTAAACGGACTGTCCCCAAAACAGAGATGGCAAAAAAGCACGACGCTATGAATCGTTCACTGGCACAATGGGTGTGTGCTAACGTTTTGCCCAATTGTTAAAATCTACATTGCCCGCAATACGGGCAACGCCGGAAGAGAAGAGTACAACTCATTGAACATGCCCCTCTCCTTCATCATCTTGTGGATCTTAACCATATCACACCCCATAGCTCTTATAGTGCTGGGCTGGAGACCATAGGCGCGTCTTGCAGATGGTGGACGATCGTTGAGTGTCGTGTTTATTTTACCGGGCATTACTGCGTAGAATCTCGGATGGTTGAAGGGGCAACACCACTGCACAAAGACATGGTCCATATGAGCGACTCTCGTGTCACCACCCCCGATTGGATTATATCCATTTCCATCTCGACGCTTTTCATAATACGCAGCAAGTCCACCAACTCCTGTTTTGTATTGAGAGTTAGACATAGTCCGAAACATATCGTCCAATTTCTTCCATACAACGTGGGGTGGAGTATCGCTGTGAAATAGATTTACAATCTCGGGGACAGCAATCCTTAATGCCACGGTCTCGGCATACGCCACTTTTGAGCCTCGCTCATCCATGGAACGCCTCAAGTTAAACGCCTCCATATATTGAGCCTCTGGAATCGGCCTATCCAAAGCTTGTATCTCTTGCTCAAGCCGAGCTTCGTAATCGTCCTCATATTGGCATGTTGTAGTACATGTGAGAAGCTTGGGTGTCCGATCGTCGACGGTTTCGTCTTCATCGTCGCTTGGGAGGAGTGCTAATTCAGTGGTTGGTGTGCTTATCCGTTTGAAATACTTGGATTCTACTATAGGACAATCGTCGTCCAAACTCCTCTTTACTGGTATAATAATACCAGCACCATTGTCTCTCCATTTCTTAAAATCTGCCATTTTCTGTATCGGGTGGTTAAGAGCCCATCCGTGTCCCCGATCTATTTTTCGAGGGTCGTTCGCCCTGTAAGGCAACCACACTTCAGCACGTTGACGCAACTCTTCAATATCATCTTGAAGAGATATTTTGCGACCCGCACAAAAAACGTCACTTTTACTTGCGTGGACCACTCCGTGACCGTTTGTTAACTTGTTCACCACACGCAGCACACTTTTTTGATTTTTGTCAGATATACCGTTTCTTTTCATCCAATGCTTAAATTCGTCTACGGGAAAATCTATATGAATGTCTGACATTTGGTAGCGGTATGGCTCACTATTTTATCAATGACACTCTTGTACACAGCATGCACTGTTAGCGAGAAACGAGATGATCATCTTGTGATCATTATCTCTGTGTGAACAAGTCAATTTCAACGTTACAGTTTTCACACCACAAGTCCATCTCGGCAGCCCGATTTGCGTGAAAGCACGTAAACATAAACGGGGTTTTGTGGCCATGTTTCAAGCATAGTGGGCACGACATCGAGCATGCTATTTGGAGCGGCTGGGAACCGATAAATTTGGACATAATGTCATTCTCGACCAATGACATCAAGAACGACATGGCTTTCCACATATATGTTCCGGAAACACATACGTGTATGTAATCTCGTCCCTGGAGGTGTATGCTTGCAGTTGTGTCTGGATACGGCTTAAACCTGTACTCCAAATCGCCTTGAATGAATGCATTGCACTCATTTGCAACAAAGCCCTTACAACCGAGGAATGGTAAAGACTCTGTGCACGATGGATGCATTGACAATTCCCAAAAATCCGAGTTCGAAAGTAAAGCTGTGTATATGCAATGTGCCGTTGCATATGGCATGCAACTATCGTAAAAAAAGAAGGTGACTTTGAATTCGTCCGTTTTCAAATCAATTGATTTGTCCACAGGAGGAGCAATTGCTCGTTTGTGAAGCATATTATTACAAAATAGTGCCATGTGCACTCTTAATATAAAAGAGTGCACTTAGCGGCACAGTATCTTAGGATACTCGTTCTCTCACGATCAAAAAATGCTCTGGGGCGTGAACCAGGTCGTTACGTAGACGTGTACTGTACTATTTGTTCTAATGTCAAAAGATACGAACCCTCCTTGGATGGAGGGCAGCGATTGCGTCGGCGAGAGCAATCATGCCGACGTCGCCGATTTGGTTGTGGCCGAGATAGAGGGCCGTGAGCGACCCCAATGCCCCCATGGCGCGCGCGAAGGCGGTCATGCCTGCGTCGCCTATCATGTTCATGTTCAAGTAGAGGTGCGTGAGGTTCGCCAGCGAACCACTGGCGATCGCCGAGGCGAACACTTTCATTCCCTCGTCGCCGATCTGGTTGTGGCTGAAGTTGAGGCTCTCCAGCTTCGCCAGCGAGCCCCTGGCGATCGCCTTGGCAAACTCCTTCATGCCGTCGTCGCCAATCTTGTTGTTGTAGAGGTTCAGAACCTCCAGGTTCGCCAGCGACCCAGTGGCACAAAGGATCATAAAAGAGTCGACATTGTTTTTCGTATCACCGAGAAACTTAACCGATTCCGTGTTGCCTTTTATTCCCAAGGATTGTTTAGCATCCAATAAGTCTAAGATGCGACTTGAAACTAGATATTCGTGTTTAAAAAAACTGCTCGATGTACCGCAGACGTAGGAACTTTTGTCCGTGGGGTCTGTGAGGTGAGACAGAATCGCATTGATCATGTCTCTTCCGAGTGTGTAAAAATGCATTCCCATTTAGTTTAAAATACAACACTCCACATTTACTTTTCCGTGCCTTTGCGACACAAGGCAAAAGACGAGGCAGTATCTTATAACAACCAAAATGCACACTGAGACGTAAACCATACCGTTACCAGGTCGTTACGTAGAAGTGTACTGAACTAGTCGCTTTTACAGAGCACCTATCCAAATTACGCGTGTTTGGCAAACCACCTCCAGAGGTGGATGGTTCTTTCCAAGGAGCTCAGCAGGGAGATCACACCTCCCCGAACACCCGCCGGTAGTAAGCAAGCACAAATTTGTCCACGGCCACGTCATCCTTGGAAAAGTCGGGGAGGACGCGGACATTGGAGATGCAAGTGGCGCGCGACATCGCCACGTAGGCCGAAGCCGGCTTGGGAATCCATTTTTTCTTCCCCAGGCGATACACCGGCTCCATGCCACGGGGATCAACGTCCAGATGCTGCGAGAAGGTGCCACCCTGCGCGCTGTGAATCGTGATCGCAGCGGCGAGCGCAAGGGGCACTTGCCAAGAGATCGCGAAGACAGAGCAGCCTTCTATCTTGAAGGTTTGCTTGCACACCCAAGCCACTTTGTGTACCGCAGTCTCGCACGCTCCCCCCTCACCGAGCGCGTCCCACATGACTCTGACCACTTCGTAGTGGTCAGAGTCGATGCTCGTGACTGTGCCCAGCTGTCCGTTGGAGGTTTGCAGCTCTCTGTCGAGCCCATATCTACCCTCATATATGTTTCTCAAGCAGCGGACGCGGCACCCCGCCTTGAGATTCAATCTGGCAGCCTCTCCGTTAGGTCCACGTTTGACGATGTCTGCGCTGGACCAGCGTATCCGGTCCACTTCGATTTTTTGGGATGAAAGCGGTCGCATCTCATAGCGGCCATTGACGAGGCGTACCCCCTGAACTACATCGTAGGACGCGTGGATTGTGATGAGCGGAGAATCGATTGAAGCAAGTTTCAAGTCGTTCCTGCGCTTGCACTTGGCGTTGGAGGGAAAGATTGCCAGCTCCGCGCTGCCTATCTTCCTGCTATGCCGCTTGATCCAGTGCATGTCTTCGTCGGTGGTCTTGCCGACACGCATGCGGTTGAGTACGGCCACATACTGCCAGTCCTTCTGTCGAACCACCTTTGTGAGCTGCACGGGACGCAGGTGCGCCCACGCGTCAGACTCAAATGCCCACTTCTTGCCACCCGCACGCTGAATGTCCGCCATAGACATCACCGGCTCCAGCTGGAAGAAGTCAGCGACTGCCATAATTGGGACGCCCCCAAACGGAGCGTTGCTTGAGTTCGCCTTCTTCAGCGCGCTGTCGACCAGGTCGATCATCTCGCTCGACGCCATGGAGGTCTCGTCAATGACGATGAGCTTCTTGGCCCTCAGTCTCTTCTTGGTTTGGTTGTCCAACACGCATGTTGGAGCTCCTCCCTCGACGATGTTGGGGTCTCCCCCTTCCATATGCTCACCAGTCTCGTTCGCGTGCATCGTCTCATCTGTGGTCATTTCTGCATCTTGGTTCTCGATCTGAACTAGCGGCTCTCCTCTCGCCCTCTTGCGGGACCTGATGTTGAACCCGAAATGGAGAGTAGTTCCAATCATATCGTCAACCGATGCGACTTTGGCGGCGGTTCCGGTGGGAGCACAGATGGCTACAGAATCTGATCCACAGGCCTGTGCCACCGCAGTGGCCACAGCGCGAATAACGTATGATTTTCCCGATCCTGCCTTCCCGGTAAGCCATATGCTCTGGCCGAGGATGGATACGCGTATAAACGCCATCGCTTGCTCGCGATTGAAAACCTTACTCCCTGCCGGAGCCTCGACCCCGAGAACCACTGCTTCGCATGCGTTCTTACAAAGGCCCAAGAGGCTCCACTTTTCAGAAGTACGCAGATAGCACGCAATGACCAACCACATCTCCACCGGGAGATCCATACAACTTTAAAAAGTCGGACGTTTCACGGTGTTTTTCGTGCCTGGGCAATATACGTTGTCGAATTCACCCTTCCACTGCTAGGGGTATTGTTTAGTCACAGCAACAATACACAATTTAACAATAGTATCTACACCTAGTTATGTCGATTGTGGATAGCCCATCGCATGTCCGCAATGATATCTCCTTTGGGTGGTTCGCTGAACACAGCAACGAGAGTGCGGTCAGAATGACGATTTTTGTTGTTTCTTCCGATCGGTAGATTGCCAGACGAGACGACTTTTAGATCGTAATGTTTGCTATTTCCCAATATCTGTTTTGCAAGTTCAAATTCGAATTCCCAATTTGATGCTGAGAGTTGTTTTATAACCCAAACATTCTCCATGTCCCAACCCGTAGCTCCCTCTCCTATGGATCCAGGTCTCCCTGCCACACATCCCATTTGTCTGTACTTCCGAGCCGTATTACATTAGCGAGAAGTGTAGCATTCAATACTGTTTTAGAAGTTAGGCTGAGGACTGCATATATTAGTTCCGTTATCCAATAATGATCGGGATTGAGAAACTGGAATATAAGTACAGGAAACGTGAAGAGAGAGAATATTCCGATCTGGGCAGCAATGATATATGGGACCCAGCTAGGAGGGCTCATCTGTCTAGTCTCCCAGGCCTCCATTACATTGCGATCGTATGACATAACATAAAATACCCAGAGAGGGACGTACAGGTAGCACCCCACAATGAAAGGTGCAAGACGACGAAGAGGACCACCTTTCCACTTCTTTTTTTTATTAGTAGATACTTCGACGCCAGCTCCTAGCTCGGTTAGTAACCCACACAAACACACAGCGCTCTGCATGAAAAAAGCAAACCACAAGATAGTCCGTTCACGTACGCCCGATATTAGGAAAAGAGCCACATTCATGACAGGTGCAGACAACGAATATTCCACCCATCGCCACCAAAGAATACAATTCTCGATTCCATTGTAATAAAGGTCCGATGTGTACTTTGTTAGTTCATTTAGAAAGCTAAGGCCCAATGCAACGTTTATTGTAGATACTACAATCAAAAAGTGAAACCCGGCAGAAAGAAACGCAAACAGAGCACATAGCATATCGAGTCTCACATATCCAGCTTCTTTCAATACGAAGACATACCCATTCGCACCCGCATTTTGCCAATTTCCTATTATATCGTAAACTGTATATTTCAATCTCGTGTTGTTTTGAGATACAATCTGTCCCTGTATCGAAACTGCGGTACCCATTGCCAGATGAACTAGAAAAGCCGCCAAGTTGGTTCCCCAGAGCCACAATGCACGAGTGTGATGCATTTTATCATTCTGATACAAATGAGAATTATCGATCCTACCTCCTGTATCGTCAACAGTCTGTATCTCAAATGGGATTTGAGCCTTTATGGGGCTCATTCTTATGCCCTTGCGTTGTCGATCGTTCGCGTTTATTCTTTTCATTATAATAAGCGGAAACGCGGAAAGGGGCGGCATATATAGAAAACGAATTCTATCTATCTATGCCAATAGATTTATTGGTATATTTAGCCACACCACGTAAAAACTAAAACTGGCGGTGTACGTGATGCTGATCAAAACCATCGATGTTTGGAGTAATACATTCTCACATGGACATAACACAACACTGTACCTTTTCACGCACCAATTAGGACCAGAGTGTTCATCGGAACAATCTTTATGTCAGAATTGGCCACCATCTTTACAATTCCGTAATAGCCATCAATACCGATGAGAATGCCATGGTATTCTGCTTTAGAGGAAAAGTACGGAGAGGGGACCGTAACGCGCTCCTTCTTCTTGGGCCAAACAGGGCAGTTCTTGCTCTCGAGGAATTCTCGAGTCTGCCCTTTTGAGACAAGAAGCATCTTGCCGTCCAATGTGACTCCACCAACATCTACCAGCCACCGCAGCACCTCCAGCTTTCCATCCTCCGCGGCCCTAGCCGCCATGTATTGGGCGGCAGTTGGTGCCATATGCTTTGTACATGCTCTAAGCTTGGATCGAAGCCAATCGCGAACATCCTTCCTTACCATCAGTCGGTACTGACGCGAGGTGGGAAAAAGCAAGTGGAGCATTTGCTGTTCGACTAGGATGTCTTCCGTGAGGACATCGATTCCGACACGTGTACGCTGGGACATGAGTTGGTGCCAAATGTAAAGTGTAAAGTGTAAAGGCGGTAGCTTGTGCGCCCCTTATGTGACGCGTGTATACAACGTTTTGAGAGCACGTTTGAACCGGTCGCACGAAGGTCAACGTTACAGCGCATTTGAACGCACTGATTTATGTTGTACCATACACGTCTGTTGCAATCACACCATACGAACGGCTCCGATACAGCCGACTGCGTCCCGAGTATACGTTGATACAGTCGACGGTTTCACCGTTGCGGACTTATTCAGAATTGACGAAGCATTTTGCTGCAGAATGGTAGAGATAGAAATGAGATAGAGCCAGAAAATTTATGTCCAAATATTTGAAACATT
>MDSV01126876.1_pt1 | contig 14257 bp, 13 predicted proteins | sample 810851 | NCBI WGS metagenome assembly MDSV01 (sample SAMN05326640, study PRJNA326480) | marine metagenome | isolation source: seawater | place: Atlantic Ocean: North East | collected 2012 | reverse complement strand
TGCTTTCTTTTTCTTCTTTGCCATTTAATGCTCCTTGTAATGGGTTAAACTGGAGGAACCCCCCTCCATCATCACTTAAAAAAAAGTGACAAACATAAAAGGCTTTCTTTTTTTCCCAAAACTTACGCACAAAGTCAACAATATAAGAAAATCTAAAAAATAATTAAAAATTTTAAAAAAATTTGGTTTTTGAATTTTGCTATATCAACCCCTTTTTTTCCCAGAAATCTAATTAAAAATTTACAAAAAAAGTATACAAATTTTTTTTAAGTATTATTAGATAAAAAAAACTTACTGCTAACTTTAAACCTTTTTTTTATAAAATATTGTCAGTAATATGTAAGTCTTTTTATATATGTAACTATATAATTATTATGAGATCTCTTAATTCATTTAATACTTGTAAGAAAATAACAATTGATGATAAAATATATAATTATTTTGATTTAAATATACTTGCCAACACATTTAATTTTGATTTATCAAAAATTCCAAACTCAATTAAAATAATTCTAGAAAATTTAATCAGAAACGAAGACGGAGAATCTGTTACAAAGGGCATGATTTCAAATTTATGCAAAAAAATCAATAATTCTATTGATAAATTCGAAATATCATTTTCACCCACACGTGTTTTAATGCAGGACTTTACTGGTGTTCCGGCATTAGCTGATTTAGCTGCTATGCGAGACGCATTGCAAGATAAAGGAATAGATCCTAATAAAATTAATCCATTATCAAGAGTAGATCTAGTTATAGATCACTCTGTTATGGTTGATCATTATGGTAATAATCAAGCCTATGAAGAAAATGTAAAAAAAGAATTTGATAGAAATAAGGAAAGATATGAATTTCTAAAATGGGGTCAGCAATCTTTCAACAATTTTTATTTAGTACCTCCAGGCGGTGGAATATGTCATCAAGTAAATCTTGAGAACATTGCTACAACGATTTGGTCAAAAAATATTGAAAAAGAAAATTATCTTTATCCTGATTCAGTTGTTGGAACCGATAGTCATACAACAATGGTTAATGCTCTTTCGGTTTTAGGCTGGGGGGTTGGTGGAATAGAAGCTGAGGCGGCTATGTTAGGACAACCAATATCCATGAACATTCCTCAAGTAGTTGGTTTTAAATTACTAGGTAATCTTCAAGAGGGAATAACTGCAACAGATTTAGTACTCACAATTACTGAAATACTAAGAAAACATGGTGTAGTTGGAAAATTTGTAGAGTTCTATGGTGAGGGTTTAGTTCATTTATCTCTTTCTGATAGATCAACTATATCAAATATGGCACCTGAGTATGGAGCTACATGTGGTTTTTTTTCAACCGATAAAGAGACTCTAAAGTATTTAGAACTTTCAGGAAAAGATGATCACCAATTAGAAATTGTAAGGAGATATACTGAACTTCAAAAACTTTGGATTAATCATGATTATGAGCCTAACTTTGATGAAAATATTAGTTTGGATTTGAGTAAAATTGAATCTTCAGTTGCGGGCCCTAAAAGACCACAAGATAAAATACTTGTGAAAAATATATCTGAGGTTTTTAAAACTATAGATAATACAGTTTATGAAAAGTCATATGCTAATAAAAGACTTCAATCAGGAGATGTAGTAATTGCCGCAATAACTAGTTGTACTAATACATCTAATCCTAATGTTATGGTAGCTGCAGGTTTAGTTGCAAAAAAAGCAGTGCAATTTGGTTTGTCCGTAAAACCATGGGTTAAAACTAGCTTAGCTCCTGGAAGCAAAGTTGTAAGTGATTATTTAGATAAAGCAAATTTATCTGAGCATCTCGACAAAATTGGTTTTAATTTGGTTGGTTATGGTTGTACGACCTGCATAGGTAATTCAGGCCCATTAGAAGAATGGGTGTCTAGTGAAATTAAAGATAAAAACTTAACTGTATGTTCAGTACTATCAGGTAATAGGAACTTTGAAGGAAGAGTTCATCAAGAAGTAAAAGCAAATTTTTTAGCATCACCACCATTAGTTGTAGCCTTTGCTCTTGCAGGAAATATGAATGTTGATATTTTTAACGAACCTATTGGAACTAGTAATTTGGGAAAAGATATTTTTCTTAAAGACCTATGGCCATCTTCTTCTGAAATAAATGATATAGTAGAAAATTCTTTATCTACTGAAATGTTTAAAAAGAGATATGAGGAAATTTATAATGGTGATAAAAATTGGCAATCTATCAAAAGTGTTTCAGATAAAACCTATTCCTGGAGTGAAAATAGTACTTATATTAAACACCCTCCTTTCTTTTCTGATGAAAACAGTCATGTCAAAGAAATTTCTAATGCAAGAATTCTTGCAATCTTAGGTGATAGCGTAACCACAGACCATATTTCTCCGGCTGGTGCAATTAAACCAGATAGTCCTGCTGGAAAATATTTAAACGAAAGACAAATTAGCAGAAAAGATTTTAACTCTTATGGATCTAGAAGAGGTAATCATGAAATAATGATGAGGGGAACATTTGCTAATATTCGAATTAAAAATGAAATTGTTCCTGGAACTGAAGGTGGAATTACAAAATTTTTTGAGAAAGATCAGCAAATGTCAATTTATGATGCTGCGATTAAATATCAGAAAAGAAATGTCCCACTTATTATATTAGCTGGTAAAGAATATGGAACCGGATCTTCTAGGGACTGGGCAGCAAAAGGAACTAAATTGTTAGGGATAAAAGCTGTTATTGCTGAAAGCTTTGAAAGAATACACCGATCAAACTTGATTGGAATGGGAGTGTTGCCATTGCAATTTACTGATGGACAAAACAAAGAATCACTTAATCTTAATGGAAGTGAGATAATTACAATTCGAGAAGTAGATAATATTACTCCTAACTCAGAAATTAATTGTGAAATTCAATCTGAACACAAAAAAACTATAAAACTTCTTTGCAGAATAGATACAGTTAAAGAGCTGGATTATTATAAGCAAGGTGGTATTCTTCAATACGTGTTAAATTCAATTATTAAAAAAGCATCTTAAAACCAGTGAGTGAAGTGGATGGCAAATTAGTAGCCATTTTGGGCCCTACTAATACCGGAAAAACCTATTTAGCTTTTGATAGACTAATGGCTTATCAATCTGGAATATTTGGCTTTCCTTTGCGTTTATTGGCTAGAGAAAATTATGACAAAGCAGTAAAAAGAGCTGGTGTCAATAAAGTTGCCTTAATAACTGGTGAAGAAAAATTTATACCAAAGGAGGCAAAATATTTTTTTTGTACAGTAGAATCTATACCAAAAGATTTAGATGTTGAATGTATTGTAATTGATGAAGTACAGTTAGCTGCAGACTATGAAAGAGGACATATATTTACAGAACATCTACTCCATACCAGAGGAGAGTTTGAAACAATTTTTTTAGGTTCTTTGACTATCAAAACACTACTAATCAAAATGTTTCCAGGAATAAAAATAGACTCAAGAGAGAGGTTTTCTAAATTAAGTTTTGTTTCAAATAAAAGTGTTTCTAAACTTAAACCTAGGTCAGCAATAATAGCTTTTAATATAAATAATATTTATGAAATTGCTGAAAATCTGAGATCTCATAGAGGTGGGGCTGCAGTTGTTTTAGGCTCTCTTAGCCCAAGAACAAGAAATGCCCAGGTAGAAATTTACGAAGAAAAAAAAGTAGATTATTTGGTTGCAACTGATGCAATTGGAATGGGTTTAAACTTAAATATAAATCATGTGGCATTTTCATCAATTGAAAAATTTGATGGACGATTTAAAAGAAATTTACGCTCTAATGAATTAGGGCAAATTGCTGGCAGGGCTGGCAGGTTTCAAAATAATGGAACTTTTTCTCTTCTAAAAAATGCTGGTGAATTAGATTTTAAAACAATACAAAACATTGAAAATAGTAATTTTGATTCTGTAAATAAGATTTATTGGAGAAACTCTTCTCTAGACTTTTCTAGTATTGATAATTTTCTTAATAGCTTGAAGATTTTTCCTATACATAATTATTTTATACATAAAAAAAACGCCGTTGATGAAATAAATTTTAGAAACTTAATTGATGACAAAGATATTAATAACCTGATTCATAATGAAGATAGAATAAAATTATTATGGGATGTTTGCAGAATTCCAGACTTTCAAAAATTATTTAACGATACATTTCTTCAATTTTTAAAAACAATATTTTTACTTTTAATTAAAAATGAAAAAATTCCAAAACTATGGTTAGAAAAAAATATTTTAGGTTTTCAAAAGTTCAATGGTGGTATTGAGGAACTTTCTTCAAAAATTTCACAAATTCGGACTTGGACATATATATCCAATCATCAAAATTGGATAGAAAATGAAAAATATTGGCAAGAAATTACTAAAAATATTGAAAATAACTTATCTGATAATTTGCATGAAGGATTGACAAACAGGTTTGTAGACTCAACATCTAAATATTTTATAAATTCTGAAAACTTTAATAAAAATATGGATGTTGAAGTTGGTAACAAAAAAAATTTAATAATCAATAATATTGAATATGGCTCTTTTGAGGGTTTTAACTTAAAATTCAATAAAGATGTAATTTCTCATTCTCTTTTTTCAATAAGTCATGTAAAAAAATCAACTAGATATATGATAGAAGAAAAAATTAATATTTTTTTAAACGCTCCAAATGATTCAATCAATTTTGGAAATATTAGTGACATAAATTTAAATGAAAGTATAAAAATTTTCTGGGGAGAAGAGCAAATTGGACAATTAAAAAAAGGTTCTGCAATATCATCTCCTTCTGCAGAGGCTTTAAATTCAGAATACTTGAGTTCAGATAAAAAATTATTAGTTTCGGCTAAACTTCAAAAATGGGTTGATGAGTTAATCAATACTCAACTTTGGCCATTAAAAACAATTATTGATAACAATTTATCACCAAACGTAAGAGCTATACAATTTAATATTTTTGAAAACCTTGGCACATTACCTATCGATAAATTTACTAATTTTTTAAAAAGTATGTCGACAGATGATAAAACCACACTTTCTAAACTAGGCATACGAATTGGAGCAAAATATTTTTTTGTTCCAAATTTTTTAAAAAAAGCTTCTATGGAGTTATTGGCTATTCTGTGGTGTGTTTATAATAATTTTAAGTCTGAAGGTTTTTTACCACTACCAAAAGATGGAAGAGTATCTTTCTTGCCTAACAATGAAATGAAAAAAGGCTATTGGCATGCAATCGGTTATTTAAAATTAAATAATTTTGCACTAAGAATTGATGTATTTGAAAGAATTTTTTTTATAGCAAGACAAAAAATTAAATTAGGACCCTTTTTTGACTCTGCAGATTTGATGAATCCTGTGGGTTGTAATAGAGAACAATTAAAGGATATTTTATTATTTTGTGGTTTTAGTTTTCTGAAATTATCAGAGGAAAGATATCTATTTTTTTATGAAATAAAAAAAACTACAAGAAAATCTCAAAAAATAAATGTAAGTAAAAAATTAAAAAATATAAAACCAATTATTAAAAATAAAAAACCCAAAGATCCTAATTCTCCTTTTGCAGTTTTGGAAAAACTACTTTAAAGAAATCTAAAAAAGGAAATAAATTGTTAGAATCTCTAAAAAATATCTTTTCAAGTGATAAAGGTATAAATGATGAAATAGAAAATAAAGAAATTGATATTTTATCAGGACTGATGATTGAAGCCGCTAATACTGATGGAAAAATAACTAAAGATGAGTTAAACCAAATATCCTTTAGTTTAATTAATATATTTAAGGAAGACGAACATGTTGTCGAAGAAAGTATAAATAAAGCCCTTCAAAATAAAGATAATTCTAGATCCTTGTATTTTTATACATCTAAGTTAAACAAAGTTTTTTCTAAAAAAAACAAAATAACTTTAATAGAAGTATTATGGGAAATAATTTTATCTGATAATGAAGTGCATGATTTTGAGGCTAATCTTATTAGAAGACTTGCTGGACTACTATATATTTCTGATGTGGAGTGTGGAAATGCTAAAATCAGAGCAAGTCAGAAGGTAAAAAATTAATGACCTATGTAGTTGATGAAGGATGTATCAAATGTAAGCATATGGATTGTGTTGATGTCTGTCCAGTAGACTGTTTTTATGAGGGTGAAAATATGCTTGTCATTCATCCTGACGAATGTATAGATTGTGGGGTTTGTGAACCAGAGTGCCCTATTGATGCAATTCATTCAGACACAGAAGATGGCATGGAAAAATGGGCAGAGTTAAATAGAAAATATTCAGAAATTTGGCCTGTAATAACTGAAAAGAAAGAACCTCCAATAGATGCTAAGGATTGGGAAAATGTAGAAAATAAATTTCAAGAACATTTTAGTGATAAACCAGGAAAATAATATATGAGTTCAAAAAAAATAGACTTTAAAAATGGAGAAACTGTTGTTTACCCAAAACATGGTGTGGGTGAAATTATAAAAACTGAAACCATGGAAATTGCCAGTATAAAAACTAATTTTTATGTGGTAAAAATGGAACAATCAAAACTTATAATTAGAGTACCTTTAGACAAACAAGAAGAGGTTGGTTTAAGAAAAATATCTTCAAAAAAAACTATGGATGAAGTTTTCAGCACTCTAAAATTAAAGCCAAAAATTAGAAGAATAATGTGGAGCAGAAGAGCACAAGAATACGATGCAAAAATTTATTCTGGAGATCCAATTAAGATAGCTGAAGTTGTAAGAGATCTTTTTAGAAAAAATACTCAAGCTGAACAATCATATAGTGAGAGACAAATGTTTCAAGTAGCTATTGAGAGACTGGCAAGAGAAGTCGCGGCTGTTGAAAAAACTGATTATTTTCAATCAACTGAAAAAATAGAAAACATATTAAGAAATAAATAATTGAAAAACGAAAGTAAGTTTCAAGAATTAACGGATGCTAAAAAAATATGGGCTGTAGGCTCAATACATTCCAGCCTCGATTCATTTCAACTAATAAAAAATCATATTGCTTCAAATTTTAATAAGGGTGATAAGTTAATTTTTTTAGGTAATGTAATAGGGTTTAATCGCAATTCAAAAAAAATTATTTCTGATATTATCAGTTTAAGATTTTATTTAATGGCTAAATTTAAATTAAATCATGATGATATAATTTTTCTTAGAGGTGCTCAGGAAGAAATGTTTAGCAAACTTCTTCAATTACAAACTGCACCAAACCCTGCTGAAATAATTGATTGGATATTTAGTCATGGTGTTGATGAAACAATAATCTCATACAATTTTGATCCAGAAGAGTTTAGAAGAGTCTCTTTGCAAGGAACTCTGCAAATTAATAAATTAACCTCAAAATTAAATAAAGAAGTTTCAATGATACCTGGGCATAAAGAGTATTTTTCAAATCTTAAACATGCTGCATATAGTGAAACAAAAGAAATTTTATTTGTAAATAGGGGTGTGGATATCTCAAGACCTTTATCAGCCCAATATGACTGTTTTTGGTGGGGTTATCAGAATTTTTCATTAATTAGTAAACCTTACAACACTTTTAAAAGGATTGTTCGTGGTTACCATTCCAACTCCTACAATGATATAGAGCAATCAAAAAACCGAATTGTTTGCACTCTTTTTAAACAACCTCTAAATAATAAGAAAATTTTAGCAGGAATTTTCTCAAAAAATGGAGATATTTTAGATTTATTTGAATCAGAATGATCTAAAGTTAATTAATCTACGTATAATCTATCATGAGCGTAAATAAACTTTTGTTTAGTAATATTGTTGAGTTTTCTAAAAAATCTAAAATCCTTGAAAAAGATGAGGAATACTTCCACATTGAGAAGTGGAGAAATGAAAAAGATTCAAAATCTCTCCAAATAATTTTGAATGCTTATTTAAGATTAGCAGTATCTTACGCACGAAAATACAGCAGTTATGGTATACCTTTGGACGACCTTATCCATGAGGGTGTTTTGGGTATAATGCATGCTTTAGAGAAATTTGATATTTCAAAAGACTTTAGATTATCTACTTATGCTTCTTGGTGGATAAGAGCATCGATTCAAGATTACATTTTAAAAAACTGGTCTGTAGTTAAAACTGGATCTACTGCTTCACAAAAGGCACTTTTTTTTAATCTAAGGAAAATAAAGCAACAAATTTTAGATGTATCTTCAGATTATATGGGTCAAAAAGAAATAAATGAAGTATCAAAAATGTTGAATGTTAAAAGTCTTGAAATTCAAAACATGGAATCAAGACTAAGTGGGGGGGATGTCTTCCTTAATCAAAAAATTGATAACGAATCTGAAAATGATCTAATTAGTTTGCTTGAAGACGATAGATTAAATCCTGAGGAGTCCACCCAAGATATTAATGATGGAATACTAAAAAAAGATTTTATTAACAAAGCCATATTGACTCTTAATAAGAGAGAACAAACAATTATTAAATTAAGAAAACTAAAAGAAAAAAGTATTACTTTAGATGAATTAGGTAAAATGCTGCAAATAAGTAAAGAGAGAGTTAGGCAAATTGAGACTAAAGCCTTAGAAAAGCTTAAATTATCAATTCTTGAGATTTCACAAGAAAATAAAGAATTTTTTGTTTGATACTTTCAATTCTTTAAAATAAAATCATCTTAATGTTACGATATTTTATTTTAATTCTATTTTTATTGGTTAAACCTACATTGTTAGTTGGTCAAGGTTACGATGTTTTTGGCTTTGGCATTTATGACGTTAAATTTGATGGCTCTTCTTCAAAACAAGCTGCAGATTTTAGGTATGAAAGGAGATTTGACAATGTTTTAATTGACATTGGACCGGAAGAAGATAATTTTTTTTATTTGAAGCCCTTTGCTGGGATTGAATTAACTTCGGACTCAGCCTTTTATTTATTAAGTGGAATATATTTAGAAGATAATCTAGGTCAATTGATGACAGGTAAAAAAAATAAATGGGTTATTACACCAAGTTTTGGTTTAGGTTATTACGATGATGGGAACGGAAAAAAACTTGGAAATAAAATTGAATTTAGATCAACTTTTGAAGTTAGTTATCAGTTAAAAAATCTAGATAGAATAGGAATATCCATAGGTCATATTTCAAATGCCAATATTGGAGACAAGAATCCTGGTGTTGAAATTATAAGTCTGTCTTATCAAAAACCTTTTTAATTAATTAAAATTTTTTTTTCATTTACAAAGTTTAAAAATATTTTTTCAAGCTTTTCAAAGTTCCTCTCTTTCATCTTTGAATGAATCTCACTTTTAAATTGTTTTGTATTGGGAATCCCAAAAAATATATTAAGTAAGGGGCTTAATAACCTATAAACAGAGTCATGACCTAATTTGGGTTTTATTGATAAAAAATAATCTTTTATTGTATTTTCTGTGATAATATAATTATTTGTTTGATTATAAAATAATCTATCTACATCTTTTAAGCAAAAAGGATTGTTTTGTATCAATCTTCCTATCATGACACCATCGTGTAGTTTAGATAATTCAAATGCTTTTTCTAAGCTGTCAATTCCTCCATTTAATATGAAAGTAATTTCAGGGTATTTAGATTTAATTTTTGAAACAAAGTCGTAATTTAGTGGCGGTATAGTTCTATTCTCTTTTGGACTAATCCCAGTTAAAATTGCATTTCTTGCATGGATGTAAATCAATTTAATTCCACTTTTTAATATTTCATCAATGAATTCTTCAAAAAATTGATAATTAAAATTTCTTCCAATACCTATTCTGCACTTAATAGATACTTCAATATCCTTATTGATTTGCATAGCTTCAAGGCAATTTCTAACAAGTGTTTTGTCTTGCATTAGACATGCACCAAAACTTCCTTTTTGAACGGCTTTGCTTGGACATCCAACATTTAAGTTTATTTCGTCATAATTAAGTTCAAAAGCTAATTTGGAACTTAATTTTAAATCATTGTATTCTGAACCTCCTACTTGAAGAGCAATTGGGTTTTGCATTTCGTTTGCTATAATTGATTGAGCATTTTTTGAATGAATTAGTGTTTTTGTTGCAATCATCTCAGAAAATAAAAATGTTTTTTTTGTTAAGATTCTATATAAATTTCTTGCATATGGCGTTGTGTACCCCATCATTGGCGCTATACAAAATTTTCTATCTATAACTTTCTTCATTAGTAAACTTAGTATTTAAAAATATATTATCTAAATAAACTTGTAATTCCTTGCCTACAATAATTAGTTAATATAAATTAATAACCATAAGCATATTATGATTAATAAACTAAGCCCACTTCCAGATTTTTTAGTTACTCGATACAAAAAATGGAAATCTAGCACCTATAAAAATAGTCAAAATTTATATAAAAGATTAGCAAGTTTTGGACAAAATCCTTCATCAATGGTTATTTCTTGTTGTGATTCAAGAATTCATGCAACATCTATTTTTGGAGCTGATGCAGGAGAGTTTTTTATTCATAGAAATATTGCAAATTTAGTTCCACCTTACTCTCCTGATGGTGAAAATCATGGAACGTCAGCAGCTATAGAATATGCTATTAAAGAATTAAAAGTTAGCCATTTAATTATTTTGGGTCATACAGACTGTGGAGGTATTAAGAGTGGTCATAAACTTCATTTAGGTATTCATAAATCAGACTATGAATTTATAAATAAATGGTTAAGTATACTTTCACCTGCATTTAATAATATTTCAAAAGATATTTCAGAAAAAAAACAAATTAACCAGCTTGAGGAAGAGGGTATAAAAGTCTCAATTAGTAACTTATTCAGCTTTCCTTATATTAAAAAGGCTGTTGGAGATAATAAATTATTTATCCACGGACTAATTCATAACATTGGATCTGGTGAGCTTAAGTTTTTAAACCCACTTACAGAAGAATTTGAAAATCTCTAGATACTCAGTAGGAGTATTTTTTTGATGGAAATTTTTTATATTTAACATCTTTTACAAAACTATTAACAGCTTTGATAATATTTGTTTCTAAGTTACTATATTTTTTAACAAATCTAGGTTTTTTATTACTTGAGTCTAAATTTAAAATATCATCAATTACTAGAACTTGACCATCACAATGTTTTGAAGAACCAATACCAATTGTAGGTATAGAGACTGTATCTGTTATTTTTTTTGAAGCAATTTTACTTATACATTCTAATACTAAAAATTTAGAACCTGCCTTCTCTAATTTTTTAGAGAGATTTAATAAATTATTTATTTCTTTTGTACTCTTGCCAACACTTTTTATTTTATTAAAATCTGAAAATTTTTGAGGTGTAATACCTATATGAGAAACAACCTTAATTTTATTATCTGATAAATACTTTACTATATTTATATTTTTTTCATCAGTTTCAATTTTAATAAAATCTGTTTTAGTAAATTTTAAAATTCTTCTGGCATTTTTAAGTGCTTCTTTTTTGTTTCTATAAGTCTTATAGGGCATATCAACTATAGTCATTGAGCTCTTAGTATTTTTAACAACAGCTTTTCCATGATTCATCATCATTTCTATTGTAACATCTCTTGTATTTGACATCCCATACATTGTTGTTCCAAGAGAATCACCAACAAGAATTAAATCTACTTTATTATCTAAAATTTTAGCTAATGGTTGGGAGTAAGCAGTTAAACAAGTAATTGGTTCCTTGTTTTTTTTTAATAGTAATTTTTTATAATTAATCTTTGACATCAAAATCATTTAGACTGAGCGTGTAATGCCACCATCAACCCTGATATTTTGACCTGTAATATATGAACCACCTTCAGATGCTAACATTTCTACTACAGCAGAAATTTCACTTACTTTTCCATATCGTTTAAGTGGTATACGTTTCAAAAACTCTTCTTTTTCAGGTAAACTATCAATAAAGCCAGGTAAAATATTGTTCATTCTTATATTATCTTTGGCATATTTATCAGAAAATAATTTTGTAAATGATGCCAAACCTGATCTAAATACACCAGAAGTTGGAAAGCTTGATTCTGGTTCAAAGATAGCAAAAGTCGAAATATTTATTATTACCCCATTTTTTTGTTTTTGCATAATTGGGGTTATTATTCTTGATGATCTTACAACATTTAAAAAATATATTTCCATACCTTTTATCCAATCTTCATCACTAATTTCTAAGATATTACCTTTTGGTCCATGACCAGCACTATTCACTAACACATCGACCTTTCCGAATTTATCTAAAACACCAAAAATAAAACTTTTTATATTTTCAGACGATAAATTAGAGCCAGTATAACCAAAGCCACCTAATTTATTTGCTAATTTTTCACCCTTACCAGAAGAAGACATTATTGCTATGTTGTATCCTTTTGATGATAAATATTTTGCTGCATCAGCACCCATACCAGTACCAGAAGCAATAAAAGCCGCTACTTTTTTCATAAAATACTCACAATATATTTTTAAACATGCATTATTTTCAATTTTAATTTTATAAACTTTTTAAGTTAATTTAACAACATAGTGTATAAAAGTATTAATAAAATTAGAATTTTAATGATTTTCTTATTTAAAAATCATATTTTATTAAGATATATGAATGAGGAAGAAATAAAAAATTATCTCAATAAACTTCTTAAGAATAGTCTTCAATTAATAAAAGAAAATCAAAACTTAGAAGCAAAAAAAAATTTTGAAGAAATTTTAATCTATAAACCAAACCATGCTCATATATTAAATCTACTTGGAATTACTCTTGTAAAACTAAAAAAATATGATGAAGCTATAGAAAGGTTTAAGTTAGCAATTAAAAATGATAAAAATCAAGAAGGTTTTTATGTTAATTTGGGTAATGTTTTTGAAAAAATAAAAAAATCTAAACATGCACTTTCAGTTTATCAAAAAGGGTTAAGTATAAAAAATAATTCCACTATTCTTTTTAATCAAATTGGATTATTGTTTTTTAATCAAAACGATTATCACAAAGCTAAAGAATATTTTAAGAAATCTCTAAATATTGATCCACAAAATAAATTTACAATTAATAACATGGGATTAGTTGATTTTGAGCTTTCAGATTTTAAAAGTGCTTTAAATAGGTTTAATAAATGTTTAAAATTAGATAAAAAATTTTCAACTGCACATTTTAACTCAGCTTTAGTGTATCTATTAGAGGGAGATTTAAGAAAAGGATGGAAAGAATATGAGTATCGATCATATAAAAAAAAATATCCTAAAATAACTCTTACAAAAAATGAATGGAATGGATCAGATTTAAATAACAAAACCCTCCTAGTGATTTGTGAACAAGGCATAGGTGATAATGTTCAATTTATTAGATTTATTTCATTAATAAAAAAAAATAATACTAAAATTATTTTATTTGTACAAAAAAAATTTAAATCTTTTTTTAAAAATTTAAATATGGTGGATAAAATTGTAGATGAAGAAAAAGATATATTGAGTTTTGATAATTATATTTTTTTGATGAGTTTACCAAATATTTTTATAAATTTAAAAAATATGCCTGGACCTTTAAATTTTTTTGAAAAGAAGACTAATTTAAATAAAAAATGGAAATCTACATTTAAAAGCTATGAAAAAGAAAAAATCAAAATAGGTTTAGTCTGGCAAGGAGACCATATTAATCACAAATATGATTCAAAAAGATCATTGCCCTTAAGTTTACTAGAGCCAATTTTAAGAATTGAAAAGGTAAAATGTTTTTCACTCCAAAAAAATTATGGAAATGAGCAGATAGAAAAGAACAAATTTGGTAATTTAATAACAAATTTTAAAGATAAAAATGATGAAGAACCATTTGAAGATACTCTTTGTATTATTAAAAATTTAGATCTTGTTATTACCGTTGATACTGCCTTAGCTCATATATCTGCAACATTGGGTAAAAAAACTTGGATTATGTTGTCTAAAGTTCCTGACTTTAGATGGGGTTTAGAGAAAACCTCAACAGATTGGTATCAAGATGTTAGAATTTATAGACAAAAGCAAATTGACGAATGGGATTTTGTTATATCAACCATAGTTAAAGATTTAATTACATTCGAAAGGTGAAAAGATTTTATTATTATTTATAATAATTTTAGAGACTAAGCTAATTTTAATTTTCGATCTGATAATGGTTTTTCATTTACTGGCAAATGAATAATTGCTGAAAAGGCACCAACTCCTATACCAACCCACCACACTAAATCATAACTTCCATAAATATCGTAAAATAAACCACCTAACCATACACCTACAAAAGAACCAATTTGATGAGATAAAAAAACAATACCATATAATGTTCCCATAAAT
>MDSV01150623.1_pt1 | contig 14259 bp, 11 predicted proteins | sample 810851 | NCBI WGS metagenome assembly MDSV01 (sample SAMN05326640, study PRJNA326480) | marine metagenome | isolation source: seawater | place: Atlantic Ocean: North East | collected 2012 | reverse complement strand
TCTGTATTTACAGATGATAGTGCGACATCATGTGATGAATATGTTTGGAATGGAAATATGTATAGTACAAGTGGAATATATGTAGATACGCTTCAAACACTAAGTGGATGTGATAGTGTTGTTATGATGGATTTAACAATTAACAATTCAGTATTTACAATTGACAGTACGGTGTCATGCGATAGTATAGAGTGGAATGGAAATATATATAGTACAAGTGGAATATATGTAGATACCCTTCAAACTTTAAATGGTTGTGATAGTATAGTTTCACTCCATATCTTAATCAATTATTCTCAATATGATACCATTGTAGTATCATCTTGTAATAGCTATTATTGGGATGGAAATTATTATTATAATTCAGGACTTTACACACATAATTATCTATCCTATTTAGGATGTGATAGTGTAGTAACGTTAGATTTATCCATAAATAATACTTCGAATAATATTACTACAGTATATTCATGTGATGAATATAATTGGAATGGAACAATTTTATCAACAAGTGGTTTTTATACTGATACTTTACAATCTATTTCGGGCTGTGATAGTATAGTTACAATATCACTACTAATTAATAATTCAAGTTTAGATTCTGTTAATGTAAATGCCTGTGATTTTTATTCATTTAATGGATCCGTTTATACACAATCTACAGTATTATATGATTCTCTTCAAACAATAAACGGTTGTGATAGTATTATCATTTACAATGTACAAATTGGAAACTCAGAAAGCAGTTTAGATACAATAATTGCTTGTAATGAATATAATTGGAATGGAAATATATATACTCAATCTGGAGTATACATATCCACTTTTAATAATTCAAGTGGTTGTGATAGTGTAGTTACTCTAGATTTAACCATTAACAATACCTTATTTGGAGATACCACAATAATAAATTCATGTGATGATTATTTGTGGAGAGGAAACCTTTTTAATCAATCAGGGTTTTACTCTGATACTCTAATATCATCCTTAGGATGTGATAGCATAATTCATCTATCATTATTACTCGATAATGTTATTACTTCTACTGAGTCTATATCTACTTGTGATAATTATTTGTGGAATGGAATTACTTATTCTCAAAGTGGTATGTATATTGACACACTTCAAGCTGTTTCAGGATGTGATAGTATAGCTACATTAAATCTGAATATTACTAATACTCAGTACTATAACGATACCATATTTGTTTGTTCACCATATACTTGGAATGGAATTACTTATAATTCATCTGGAACTTATTTTGATACATTACAAACTATTGATGGTTGTGACAGTATTGTCACATTACACATATTAATTTTTAATAATAGTCATTCTATAGACTCTGTATTATCATGTGGCTCCTACTTCTGGAATAATACTTTAATCTCCCAAAGTGGTACTTTTTATGATACCCTCCAAACTGTGAATGGTTGTGATAGTATACTAACTCTTTTCTTAGAAATTCTTCCAGAGTTCAATGATACTATCTATGTTTCTGCATGTGATACATTTAATTGGAATGGGATCTTGTATTCGTCAACTGGAATTTACAGCAATAATTACACTACAATTCAAGGTTGTGACAGTATTAAGTATTTAAATCTTTCAATAAGTGATAATTATATTAGCCCTGTAAGTTTAGAATTAGTCCTAGATGATTATTGTGCAGAAACCTATTGGACTATTTCAGATTTTAATGGAATAATTCACCAAGAAGGTCCTTACAACTGCGAGGCTAATGGATCAGGTCCTCAAGCTAATGATACCATTACAAGATCTCTTTCATTAACTTCACAATCATGTTATAAATTTACTTTATATGACTACTTTGGTGATGGTCTAGGGGCCTCACAATGGGGAGGGACAGATGGCTCATGGAGATTATTGGATTACAGTGGTTTTTCACTAACAGAAGGGCAAGGAGACTTTGGTGATAGTGTAAGTGTAGAATTTTATATAGATGAAGATTTTTCAACTTCTATTTATGAAACCAATTTAGACGAAGAAGTTAAAATAATTGCTTATCCAAATCCTTTTATAGGTGAGACTGAAATTCAAATTTTCAATTTAAATAGTGAATACAGTATTTCTATTTATGATATTCAAGGAAAAATCATTCGAAGAATGGAGCACTTGAAAGACAATAAATTTGTGATATCTAGTGAAAATATTTCTAGAGGAATTTATTGGCTTACCGTCAATAACCATCCTAAAATTAAGCCATTGAAATTAGTTGTTAAATAATTCAATTAGTTATTCATCTAAAGATTAATTGGTTAATAAAGATTCTATTATATTTGCGGGCTTAAAAGCTAAATATGCTCTCTGCTAATGACATAACTCTACAATATGGAAAAAGAGTACTTTTTGACGAAGTAAATATTAAATTTACTGGTGATAATTGCTTTGGTGTAATCGGAGCCAATGGAGCTGGTAAATCCACTTTTTTAAAAATACTTTCTGGTGAAATAGATGCTAATAAAGGAACTGTTAGTTTAGAATCGGGTAAAAGAATGGCAGTTTTAAAGCAAAATCATTTTGAATACGATGAATTCAGAGTGATTGATACGGTAATGATGGGGTATAAAGATTTATGGGATGTAATGAAGGAAAAAGATGCTGTATATAGTAAAGCAGATTTTACAGAAGAAGATGGTATAAAAGCTGCAGAACTTGAAGAGCAATTTGCAGAAATGGATGGTTGGAATGCAGAACCAGACGCAGCAGCACTACTTTCTGGATTAGGTATTGATGTTAGCTCTCATGAAAAACCAATGAAAGAATTAAATGGAAACCAAAAAGTCAGGGTTTTATTAGCCCAAGCTATTTTTGGAAATCCAGATTTTTTAATTTTAGATGAACCTACTAATGATCTAGATATTCAAACAGTAACTTGGTTAGAAGACTTTTTATTGAACTTTAAAAATACTGTTATTGTCGTTTCTCACGATAGACATTTTTTAGATACTGTTTGTACCCATATTGTAGATATTGACTTCAAAAAGGTCAAAATGTTTACTGGAAATTATACTTTCTGGTATGAAAGTAGCCAACTTGCTCTAAGGCAAAGAAATAACGCCAATAAAAAAGCAGAGGAAAAGAAAAAAGAATTGCAAGAATTTGTTTCTAGATTTAGTGCCAATGCTTCAAAGTCTAAACAGGCTACTAGTAGAAAAAAGTTATTAGAAAAAATAAATTTAGAGGATATAGAGCCCTCGAGTAGAAAATATCCAGCAATTATACTTAGCTCAGAACGAGAAGCTGGAGACCAAATTTTGCATATCAATAATATGAGCAAATCTTTAGACTCAGAACTGCTTTTTAGCAACCTTAATTTGAATGTATCCAGGGGAGATAAAATAGCCTTAATCAGTAAAAATGATTTAGCTACAACTGCTCTATATGAAATTTTAAATGGAATAATTTCGCCAGATAGTGGAGACTTTAAATTTGGACAGACTATAACCACAGGTTATTTACCTAATGAAAACAAGGAGTTTTTTGAAGAAAAACAATCTTTAATTGATTGGTTAAGACAGTTTTCAAGTAATAAAGATGAAGTTTACATAAGAGGATTTTTAGGAAAAATGTTATTTTCTGGAGAAGAAACTTTCAAAATGGCTGACGTTCTATCAGGAGGTGAAAAAGTAAGATGTATGATCTCTAGAATGATGCTAAAAGGGGGTAATTTTTTAATGTTAGATGAACCAACCAACCATTTAGATTTAGAATCTATACAAGCATTTAATAATGCGTTAATAAATTTTCCAGGTACAGTTATATTTACTTGTCATGACCATCATTTTACACAAACTGTTGCTAATAGAATTGTTGAGATTACTCCAAAGGGTTGTTTAGATAAGTTAATGACATTTGACGAATATATTTCAAGTCCTAAAATTAAAGAGCAAAAAGAACTTTTATTTAAATAATTTTTTGAATGATCCAAGCTGGGTTGTTCAGATGAGTATTTAAAGGTCAAAATAGATTTATTAAAAAACCAAATCATTCCAATATATTCTAATAGTGATGATTCTACTAAAAAGTGGTTTGGCTATTGGGAATCTCTACTATCAAATGAAAATAGTGAAACTTATTCAAGTTCAATGCTTATGGTTTTTTCAAATAATATAGATGATACTTATGGTGAGTGGAGAGTATTGTGGCACGATATAATTGAAGGTTTAGATGATGGTAATTATCCAGAAGGTGTTAGTGACAGTAAATTAGATGAAATTTTTTCTGGAAGTTGGTTTTCTAAGATTCATTCTTTTGTAAACCAAAACACCTAAAACAAAAATTAATTACAATTAATAAAAAACATAGGGAATTACTCAATTATTCTAATTCATTTTATACTTCTCTAGTTGCTTTTCCATAACAGGCTTAAAAATAAAAGGAAAATAGCCCATTATAAGCATAGCAGGATACCCATATGGTAACATAGGACTTTCGCTTTTGGATTCTAAAATTTGGTAAGGTTTACCGCCAGCAAAATGATGATCGGAATGCCTAGTAAGCTCAAACAATAATATTCTTCCAATTAAATGATCAGAATTCCATGAATGATGTGCTTTTACTCTCTCATAAGACCCATCATCTTTTAATTTTCTTTGCAAACCGTAATGAGAAAAATAATTTTGCGATTCTAATATAGAAATACCAAAAATGCTTGCAAGTAAATAAAATAAGGAAACTTTATAACCAAAAAATAAAAATATGAGTCCTTGAAAACTCCAAGGAACAATGGTGGATATTATCATGGGGTTTAACAAAGAACTTTTTCCTTTTCGTTTGAGTTTTTCTTTTTCTAATTTCCAGGTTTTGAAATATCCTCCAATTTGAGACTGGATGGCAAATGTGTAAAAGCTTTGTCCTTTTCTAGCGGTAGTAAGATCATTTGGAGTTGCAACATCTCTATGATGTCCACTATTGTGATAGGTCATGAAGTGGTTTTGTAGGCTAGTCATTAAAAGTACGTGGGCTAGAAAAACTTTTAATGGGTGGTCTGTTTTATGGCCTAATTCATGTCCGCCATTAATTCCATTAACTCCTAAAATAGTTCCCATCATCATGGTATACCCAACAAGTTCTAAAGTAGATAGGGCGGGTTTAGATATCGTAATTAAATAGTAATAAACTACAAATAATTGGAAAGGGACCAATAAATAAAGTATCCAATCATAATACTTATCATCTTTAGCAAGTTCCTTTTCTTCCTTAGTAAAATTGTAAGTATCTTTTGGGAGTATATTTTCTAATATAGGTACTAAAATATAGAGAACAAAAACACCTGTAAAAGACCAGATTCCTGATAAATTAAAAGATAGCGTAGCAAGTAAAGGACTAAAAAAAGCACCTAAATATTTAAACTTATTCATTTATTTTAATATATAATTACTTACTAAATATATTAATAAGTTGTTGATTTAAAGTAGTTTGTTAAATTTTAATTCTTCAATACTTTTTCAAATGCCTTTCGAGGACTATCTCTAAAATGAACTATTCCACAAAAAGTATATCCTAGAGATTTAAAGAGTTTTAGCATAGGAATGTTATCGTGGTTGGTATCTGCTTTTATACTAAAAATTTGATTACTTATTGCAAATTCTTCTATAAAATTCACCATTTTCTTAGCTAGTCCCATATTTAAAAACTCTTTACCAATGGCCAATCTATGAAAAACAATAAAATTATTGTTGCTAAGCCATTTTCCATTAATTTTTAAATATTCTGGTTCGTCATTAATTAGCAGAGCACAGTAACCAATAATTTGATCATTAGTAGTTAAAACAAATCCGTATCCTTGGTCTAGATCATTTTGGATTATATTTCTGTTAGGATACCCATCTTGCCATTGATTGCTATTGTCTTTTTTTCTTCTATGTATAGCATCTTTTAAAATTATCCATATTTGATCTTTCTCATTAGTAAGGGCTTTTCTAAACTGATAATCTATTTTTTTAAATACCATAATTAACTATCATTCATTGCATTTATAACTGCTAAAGCAGCTCTTTCACCTGAAATAATGGCTGCATTTAGAGAAGCATTTAATAAAACATCACCCGCTAAATAGATGCCTTCTTTTAACTTCGTTTCTGTAGGTGATAGTTCGTATTCTAAGTTATTTAAATTAGGTAAACCTTTATCAATATGGTATAGCTTTAAAAAGGTTAAATTTTTAATTTTACATAATATATCCAACTCTTTTTTCACTTTTAAAATTAACTCTTTATCGGAATAATTATGTTTTTTAATAACAGTAACAGATAGTAATTCGTTATCGCCTTTAAAATTGGTTTGAATACTCGTAGGATAAAAAATATTATTTATTAAACTTTTTTGATCGGGGATTAATCCTATAAAAGCTTTTTTATATAAGCGTTTTGGGGTACTAAAATACAAGTTTTGACAAGACTTCCAGCTTATTTTTTGATTGTTGAGATTTTCAATTATATCATTAGGCTCAGTAGCTATTATTGTGTAGTCAGACTGCAAAATTTCACCATTAGAAAGATGTATTTCTTTGTTTTTTATGCTAGAGACTGTAGAATTAAATTTAATGGTTGTTATTTTCAATTTATATTTTAGTTGATTCACAATTTCTTGCATTCCATTTTTGGGAATCACTGCCAATCCATCTCCAAACATTTTAAATACAAATTCAAACATTCTACTGGAAGTATCCAATTCTGTCTCTAAAAAAATACCGCTAAAAAATGGTTTAAAGAAATTTTCAATTACCGTAGGGGAGAATCCCCAATTATTTAAGTAATTCAGAGTAGAAGTTTCTTTTTCTTTAAAGATTGAATCAATGGTTTTTTTTTGTAGTCTGAAATTTAATTTAGCAATTTTTATCTTATCACTTAGTGAACCAATTTTAGAAAAAAAAGTAGGAAATAGTAATGATGGATTTCTTAAAGGATCTCCAAAATAATTTTGTTTTCCATTTTGAAATATACATGCTCCAGCTTCCAGCTTTTGTAAATTTAAGGATTTATAATCTAAATATTTTTTTGCTGCCTCATAGCTGGATAACAGTACTTGAAATCCATGATCTAATTGATACTGATTAAATATATCAGTTTTGATTCTTCCACCTAAAGTATCACTTTGTTCAATAATTAAAGAATTGATATTGTATTTTTCCAATACGGTAGCAGCAATAAGTCCGCTTATTCCACCACCAACAATATGAACTTTTTTTGAATTATTATTCACTTTAAGAGTTTTCTCAAATTTATGTTTAAAAGAATCATTTGATAAAGTTTGTTAAAGATCTCATTACTATTTCTTTACAGAATGGAAATAACTAACAGCCCTTTGCAATATCGAAAACTATGTATTGGGTATGTAATGCATTCGTTTCTTTATTTTTTAATTCAACTTTTAGAGTAATTTCACTTACAGAAATGTAAGATAATAGTTGTTCTTTGGTTTTAATAGTTTTTACAAAATTATAATGATAATTACCACAAACTGATTGTACTAATTTTTTAAATTTTTTAATAGTTAGTTCCGGAAATGCATTTCTTTCTTGAACGGTATATTTTTTCATACAAAAAAGATCACTTTTTAATTCTAATTTTTCCCAATTAGACAAGAAAAAAATGCTATCTATATCACAAAAATCGCCATCTCCGCTAATACCGATGGTAGTCTTATATTGTTGAAAAATTTGAAAATCACCTTTAATTTTTGGAATAATTCTCAAAATTTCATCTTTTGAATTTTTAGTATTACTTAAAAGTCTCATCGCTTGATCTCTATCTAAAAATAGTTTAAAATAATTATTATCTATTTCAGACTGATCTTTAATAATAGTTCCTTTATTTTCTTGAAAAAAAGAGGACTTAATGGTCATATTAAACAATTCTATTTTATTGCTTTCAAAAGTTTGAAAATCTAACTTGGTAAAATGCCCACTTTCATTTACAAATACTTTGTATCGATTATTTGTCTCATCGTCATGAAAGTCTAAGTCGATTAATTCTTCTTTATATTGTGGCTCCATTATTTTAAATATTCTAGAGAATATAAATTCATGCTTATTAACATCATAATAATAAGGTTTATCGGGAGAATACCGTCTTCCTTCTTTTTCATAAAAATCTCTTGAGAGGTATAAAAAATTATCATAAAGAAGAAAACTCTCTATTGGATATCCTTCAGGGGATACTGTGACAGCTCTTAATTGCTTGAACTGATCTTCAACTACTAGTAAAACATAAGAGTTGTTTATTTCGCAAATAGATTCTTTGGTAATTTCATTTAATTGTTTGGAACTCAAATATTTATTGGGGTGTCTATCTAAATCTCTATCATCTATTTTATCTTCTAAAAGCACATTTATTTTTATGGAATCTAAAAAACTTAAGGATAATTTTAGAATTTCACTATTTTCTAATGCTTTAATTTTAGAAATAAAATTTTTAGAAGAATCGTATTTTAAAACAGGATCCTGACTAACTAGATTAGCCATGTTTAGAATACTAAAAAATAAAATTAAAAGAAACTTCAATATGAACTATTAATTAATAGATTCCCAAAATAAATAAGAATTTAACACCATATAAAATATAGCAGGAAATGAAACCCACATACTATCTTTCATTTTAATTCTTACTATTACACCTGCAAACATTAAAAGAGCTAGTCCTAAAGACGAAATAATTAAAATAAAATGAAAGTAAAGACCAACCAATAAACCAGCTGCGCCTAATATTTCTAATATAATAGTAAATAAGCCCATTTTTTCTAAACCAAACCTTTTAAACTCTTTTTTCATGTGAGAAGAATTAAAATAAGAAAAAGCGTAAGCAAAAAAAGATATGCTTGATAAAAAAACACAAGAAGTTGTAAAGTCCATACCTAATTTAAAGTGCAGAATATGCGATAAATGCACTTAATATTAAAAGAAATAAAGAGGGTAAGTGTTTAATAAATGAATTCTTTACTTTAAAGTGAAAATATTGTGCACCAATCATAAATAAACCCATTAAAATTGAAGGAATTAGAACTAAATTGGTATACCAAATCCCTACGATAAGTAAAGTAGATAAGGCTATTTTTGAGGCACCAACTAAATTTCTTGTAATATCACTTAAGCCGAACTGTTTAAATTCTTTAAGTACATTGTGAAATCTAAAAACCCAGACAAATAAAACGGATATTGCAACGGTAATTTGACATATTTGTGATAAGAATCCCATAATAATTTATTTTTACGTAAAATTACCTTTAAATATATAATAAAGTTGCTTTACTTCACCTTCTAAGTATTTACTTTTATTATTCTTTTGATAAATGACAATTTTAATACTTGAAGTTTGAAAGTAATGATAGCTATCTTCTTATTTTAAAATATAAATATGTAATTTATAGACTGTAATAAAACTGTAAATAATGAAATTTTCTTTATTTATTGGTTTTCATTAGTAAAATTTCAAAAAACATGAACGAAATAATCTGCCCTAATTGCCATAAAGCTTTTAAAATTGATGAATCTAGTTTTGCCGATATTCTAAAACAAGTTCGAGATCACGAATTTGAAGGAGAATTGGCTAATCGTCTTGCTATTGCGGAAAAGCAGAAAGAGAGTGCAGTTGAACTAGCTGTAGAAAAAACTAAAAATGCTTTACAAGAAGAACTTGCCAATAAAAAAAATGAAATCATAAAACTTAAAGAGAATAGCAAAAGTGAATTGAGCGAAAAATTAGCCGAAAAAAATTCAGAATTAGCAGATTTGAAAGCGAAAGTAGAACACTTTGAAACTGTCAAACAATTAGCAATATCTAACGCAACAAAAGAAATTGAAAAACAAAGAGATTTTTTAGAAAATAATCTAAAAACCAAAGAATTAGAAAAAGAAAATCTTAAAAATTCATTAGAACAGAAATATTCTACTGAATTAAAGAGTAAGGATGCAATTATTCAATTTAAAGACGATGAAATTGCAAGGGTAAAAGATATGAAACTGAAGTTGTCCACTAAAATGTTAGGGGAAAGTTTAGAGCAACATTGTGAAATAGAATTTAATAATCTTAGAGCAACAGCATTCCAAAATTCCTATTTTGAAAAAGACAATGACACTAGTTCTGGTACTAAAGGAGATTTTATTTTTAAAGAATCAGATGACGAAGAAAATGAAATAATTTCTATCATGTTTGAAATGAAAAATGAAAATGATGCAACTGTAAATAAAAAGAGAAATGAAGATTTCTTTGCAAAACTTGATAAAGATCGTAAAGCAAAAAATTGTGAATACGCTGTTTTAGTTTCACTTTTAGAATCTGAAAATGAATATTATAATAATGGTATTGTTGATGTTTCACATAAGTATGATAAAATGTATGTGATAAGACCTCAATTTTTCATACCCATTATAACCCTACTTAGAAATGGGGCGATGAACTCTTTAAAGTATAAGCAAGAGCTAAATTTGATGAGGAATCAAAGTATTGATATAACTAATTTTGAAGATAAGATTAATAAGTTTAAAGAAGGTTTTGCGAAAAACTATGTATCTGCATCCAGCCATTTTGAAAAAGCTATTGATGAAATTGATAAATCAATTGCCAGAATGGAAAAAGTAAAACAGGAACTTAGAATTACAGGAAATCAATTAAGGCTTGCAAATCAGAAAGCAGATGGATTGACAATCAAAAAATTGACTTACGGAAACCCCACCATGAAAGCAAAATTTGAAGAGGGAAAGAATAATAATAATGATTAAACTTTTTTACTCTTTTAGTATTTTCTTTATTAAAACTTCTTTGTCTGAATAAAGTTGTATTTGGTAAATTCCTTTTGATAGATTGGTGAAATCAATTTCAGTACCATTAGTTTCTATAACTAATTGTCCCACATTATTATAGATTCTGATGTTTTTTAGATTTTTAAAGTTTTCAACAGTAAGGATATTTTGTACAGGATTAGGATAGGTAATTATTTCTTTATAAGGCTCTAAATTATTAGACAGACTTATATTAGTTTGGTGAGTATAGGCAAAATAGGTGAATCCTTCTAAATTAATGTTGTTAGACCATGAAGAAGACCCACTAATATAGTTAGCTGTATAAATTTGTTCAGCAGCACTCATGGAGTTATTAATTAGCCAATTTTGCATAAAATTAGGTTCCGACGAAAAAATAATGGAAATGACTATTCCAGGATTACCATTAGCAAAATCTAAAAGTCTATTTTCAGAATAATTAAAAGCAGTATTTGGATTTTCTACATAGGCATGTAATCGTAGTCTATCCAAATTAGCTCCTATAGTATCAGCTTGTCCAGCTGTTGTCCATCCTACATAAGCTTCTGTTGTTATTAAATGAGCATTACTATCAGCAAGGGTTTTCATGGATTTTAATGTAGCAATATAAAACTGAAAAGCTCCATCTACTGTGCATGGCAGACTATTTGGAGTTAAATAATTGGTACAGTAATATCCGCCAGGACCAGTTGAAGAATAATTCCAATACTCAAATTCCAAATGATAAGTATCCAATTTTTCTAAAGGGTTATTTCGGCTATTATTGTAAACATTTATAACATTAGTAAAAAACCATGCATTTTCAGCAGTTGCACCTACATCTAAAACCCCATAGCTAGTTTTAGCTTTATAGATGAAATTTGCCAAAATAATATTAGTTGCGGGATTTTGTAGATTATGGTTGCTATTTATAATATGAAGACCATAAAGCAATAAGGTTTCAAATTCGTTATTTTGTGAATAGGCCAATAATTCATTTTCAGCTGTCTCGTTTCCCAATATATTTTCAAAATTATTTACATACAATGTACGTTTGGAAAATACTTTGAAACTACTAACCAGTATTATAACAACCAGAGTTATTTTTTTAATTGGTAGTTTTTTCATTTTAAATAATGGTCAATTATTCGTTAAAAATAAATTTCTTTATTCTTTCAACTGATTCCATGGTTGCATCTACAATATCTTTTTTTGTCCAAGTATCTTTTGGATAATACGTTAAATTTACAGCCATTGAATAACAACTATCCTTATATCCTGATTTGTTTTTGACTGATGTTTGTTTTTTTGTTTTAAACCATTCATTACCTATCGATTTGTTTATATTCTCTTCGAGCAATATTTTATTTCCTAATTTATGAACAATGGCTAAAAATTCCTCTTTATCTGCTATACCTGCATCTTGTCTTATTATTGATATATTTTTACCACTTGCTGGCATAATGTGTTCTATGTTAACATTCTCTGAAAAATTAAATTCCACATTGTTCGCCTTTGAATATAAATACTCATTCAGAAAAACAAGAATATTTTTGTCGTAATCTGTTAATGCTTCCTCTATATTCTTTATATCCCAATTATTCTTAATATGTTCATTGAAATCTTTTTCGATACTTTCAATTGTAATGTTTTTATCAACGAGTTTGATATTCTGGCCGAACAAAAAAGTCTTAAATTTTGAGCTTGAATAACCAATATCACTTAATTCCAGTACTGTAAAAAGTCTTAATAGTGGTTCTGTAATACCTAAAATTTTTTCTTTATTTATTTCTGTTAAATCATAACGAAATAAATAGCTCGCTAAAAATAGCTTCGTGTTTTCATTAAATTTTAGAAGTAATTTTATCAATGGATAATCTTTAATTTCATTCCAAGTATTTACAATTATGGTTAATTTGTTACACAATTCTAATGGCTCGCTTAATAATTCCTTTTTTATATCGGTATAATAACGTCTTAATCCAGGTGTTGTGACATTGATAGAAATTTTCCCATCTTTATTAAATGACAAATATTCTTTATTGATTGCTCTATTTATATACATAAATTGTTGTAGTATGCCATCAATATTAGTAAGGTTTCGACTATTTAACTCACTCGCCAATTTGTTTATATTTTCCCATTCTACATTAAATTCAGTTTTATCATTATTTGCATTGGAGTAAAGCTGTGCAGAAATTATATCTGCATCAGAAAGAGGCATTCCTGTTGAGTTAAGGGAATTGAACATAGTTATTGCCTGTTCAATTTGCCAACTTCTTATTTCTATAACTTGACATTTTTCTAAAAAAATCTTCGCAAAAGTATTTAGTTGTGATTCAGATTTATCACTCAGTTTGTTGTGGAAAAACTTGAAATTTCTAAAGTGATTAGTGTATTTGTTGTCTTTTTGCTTTCTAGGTATTTTATGGACTATTTTTTCTGCCGATTGAAAGTCTTTAGATTCAATTATTTGTTTTACTTCTTTCTTAAATTGTTCATTTATAGAAAGGTTTTCCAATATCAAAATTCCTTCTACACAATTCCAGTTTTTTAATATTTCAAAACGCTTTTCCACCTCGGCCTTGTATAAAATTCTAATAATTTTATTTCTATTTTCTTTAAGTCCTTCTTCCAATGCTTCTGACTGGGAATCTCTCTGAAAATTATCTAAAACATTTTGGAGTCTGATAAGCAATGCCTTCAACAACAACAAAAAGGTAGTTGTACGTTGTTGTCCATCAATTAAGCTATATATATTATCTTCTGAGCAATTAATAATTATGGTTCCAAAAAAATAAGGATCTTTAGAATTTGTTTCTATAAACGCCTCAATGTCTTGCCATAATTTATCACATTGACTTATATTCCACGAATAACCTCGTTGATATTCTGGTATTACAAAATTTTGATTATCATCGAGTTTTAAATATTCACTTATAAGTTTCAGTTTTGGTTCTATATCTTTTGCCATAATTCTTTTTATGTGTTTTTATGTTTACTAACGCTTCAGCTAAACTAAGTTATGCAATTTGGTTTAGGTGTTGTTGGCAAATGTTATGTTTTTTCACAGCTTTCAGTAAAGAGACAACCCAGTTTTTTTTAACTAATCTGGCAATATTGAATCTATATCATTCTTATCAACTATTCTACAGCTAGAGATACTCCAATCAGAACCTTCTCCATCAGATTTAACTTCTTCATCCGCTGAGTATAATAATTTATTATAATTCTATAAATAATCCTCCATCATTGAAGGGAAATGATGTGACAAGCGCCATATGTTAGATGAAGTAATTTCCATAAAATCATTATCCCAATCTTCATTACTAATAATATATCCGGTACTAGGTTCTTCATATTGTAAAAAGCCCAAAGCTGAAAAATCAATTTCTTTAATGAGAGGGGTTTCATACTCTGTGGAAGTTTCCTCATCATACCAAACATAAATGAAATTTCTTATTTCTTCTGATAACATAATTTGGATATTTGCATCATCT
>MDSV01131851.1_pt1 | contig 14259 bp, 12 predicted proteins | sample 810851 | NCBI WGS metagenome assembly MDSV01 (sample SAMN05326640, study PRJNA326480) | marine metagenome | isolation source: seawater | place: Atlantic Ocean: North East | collected 2012 | reverse complement strand
TCACCCGCAGCGCTCAACCAAGATTCAGCGAACACCGGATGGTCTCCAAGCCGCTCGCACACATCCAGGTGCCCTTCTTGTATTTGTTTCGGATTCATTGTCGACGTCTCGACCCAAGTCGTCCGCCGTGAGGAGGGCTCCGACCCCTTCTGACGAGGGTTTCGGCCAGACGCTGCTTGACTCCCGCACGCACTTTCCTAGGTGTCAAGGTTTAGAGAGGTGCTCGAAGTTTGATTTATTTTCCCCCGGCGCCGAGTTCGTTCAGCTGGGGCGAGTTTTCCATTCACGGGATGACGGCCTTTGGTTGCCACCGACCCAAAACTGACATCGTCCGCGTCGACGTCCCCGAAGGTACGTTGTCACTTCGCGCTGCACGCGGAGACCAGCGGTGATGTATCGTGTATAGTCCGTGTATCTTGTTGTCGCGACTTTTGTAAAATCTGGGGTCTGGCTCGGCGTGTGCTTGTGAGACGTACCGGAAGCTCGACCCAATGGCGAAGTTAGTTGAAAGCGGCTCCTTGGCCGTCACCAAAGAAGGTGGCAAGGCCAACATCGAGAAGACCGTGAAGAGTGGATCATTGGTTGCCCTGATCGTGTGTGCGATGCTTCTGATTGTTTTATCCGGAGCGTTCAAGCCTGAGGTGAATATGTCGTCCATATCGCCGACGGAGCGCGAAGCCGTGCGTTCGCGGAACCTGAAGTCGTCCATGACCGCTGTGTGTGCGTCGTATTTACTGTACTCAGCTCTGCAAGGTCCGGATACGCACGTGGTGAAGCCTCATCCAGCTGTTTGGAAAGTCATGCATGGTCTCTTTGTGTTATACTTGCTTTTCTTGGTGTTCTTACTGTGTCAAGAGACTGCTGACGCGAGAATGGTCCTCAAGTTCCTCGCACCAGACCTCGGTGTCGAACTGCCAGAGCGCGCCTATGGAGAGGATTGCCGAATATACACCCCGGAAGACCCGGTTTCCAAGTTTCGGGTGCTTCGCGACACGGTGTTTGACGAGTTCTTCGTGGGGCACATTCTTGGATGGTACGGGAAAGCTATTGCGTTGAGAAACTTGCCGTTGTTGTGGGCATACTCCATAGCATTTGAGTTGATGGAGCTCACCTTCCAGCACTGGTTGAAAAACTTCAACGAGTGCTGGTGGGACTCTTGGGTGCTCGACGTCGCGTTGTGTAACTTTTTAGGAATCAGCCTCGGGATGAAGACTGTGCGCTTCTTCGAGGGAAGAACATACGACTGGATGGGCACCAAGAATGCGAAAGGGTTGACCAAAAAGATGCGACAGGGCCTTCAGCTCTTCACACCCGCTACTTGGGATTCGTACATATGGAGCCCCACGTCAAGTCCTTTGCGTTTCTTGCAATGCGCGTTCGTGGTGATCCTGTGTCTCGTTTTCGAGCTGAACGCCTTCTTTTTGAAGTACGTGCTCTGGATTCCACCACCTCACCTGCTGAATCACATAAGGCTCGCGCTTTGGTTCGGAATCTCGAATATCTCGACGCTTGAGTATTACGTGTTCATCACCTCCGAAGAAGGGATGCACTTAACCAAGATGGGCGCAAACGCGTGGTTAGCCATCGCGGGGGCTTTAGTCGAAGTTATCGTGGTTTTGAAGCATGGCCGCGGGATGTTTGAAGCGCCTTGGCCCAGGCACGTGCTATGGTTTTGGGGCGTCTTTGCGACAATTTCGGCAGGGTGGTTGGTGCGCTGGCATCTGCGCAGCAAGAGTGCGTTAAAGCCGAAGAAGCAGTAGCCAAGATAGCTAAGTCTATGATACTTATTGCGTATATACATAAGTACTATTTTAGAATTAGAAACACACACGCTCAGAGCTTTGACATGATGACGCTCGCCTTTTCTCCCTTTCTTCGTTTCGCTATGATGATCCCCTTGTGACCCACCACAATACTCCGTGGAGGTAAATCATGCAGAATCGCTGCGCTCGCGCCAATTTTCGTATCGTGCCCTATGGTGATGTTTCCGAGCACAGAGGCGTGCGCTCCCACCGTTACCCTCTTTTGCAACTTCGGGTGTCTGTCACCCGCCTGCTTTCCCGTGCCCCCAAGCGTGACTCCATGAAACAGAGAACAATCATCGTCCACCACCGCAGTCTCACCAACCACTATCCCCGTGGCGTGGTCTATCATGATGCCTCTGCCGAACTTGGCACCCGGATGGAGGTCCATGCCAAAGGTCTCGGATATGCTCGACTGCACCATACACGCCAGGACCTTTCTTTTGTGCCCCCAGAGCCAGTGTGAGACCCGCTGCGCTTGCAGACCCTGGAAGCCCTTGTAGAACAGAAATGCGTGCACGTAGCTCGGGCAAGCCGGGTCACGATATTTTATAGCCTTTAGATCCGCACGCGCAGCTGCGGCGATGGACCCGGCGCCGGGAGACTTGTTCTGCTCTTCCTCTGCTGACTTCATGACGGCATCAATAATAAGGTCATTCCACTGCGACGCCAATATCGTGGAGGTAGCGAGCTTGGTGGCAAGCAGGAATCCCAAGGAGCGCTCGAAGGTGGGCTGATTAAGGATCTTAGAATATAGGAAGCCGCCCAACAGAGGTTCTTTGATAGCTAGCTCTTGTGCACCCTGCGCCGATGTTCGTGGGAAGAGTTTCGTGCGAAGGTCAGGAACTGGGGAAATGCGTGAACTCGTCTCCCGAAACGCGGTTTTCGCACGCCAGGTACGCGTACCTGGCGTAGTGACTCCCACAGGGGGTCATCCGACACCAATGACATGATATACGGTCACCACTTCACCAGAGGACGTTTGTTAGGCCAGCATCGATGAGTTCTCGCGCTCGTATCGCGGGTGGTATCGCGGGTGGTGCCCGGGGAAGTGAAGGCGACCAGCTCCGAAACCCCGCTTTATCCGTTTTTGCGGCACGGCATCAGCAACTCCCTCCATCGAAACTGACGAGTGAGTCGATGACCGAGATTGCGCCGAAACGTTTCTTTTTTCTGATCGCGACACGATCACCCACTTTCGGCTGCGGGAGCCACCTACTTTTGGCACCGTACGGATCCTTCATTAATGGAACTTCGTCAAGGAAGGATAGCATTCGTCGTGCTGGGAAAACCTATGGTGCGCACGCCCCGCGACCTACATCCTTAAGGCGTGTACACGCCGAAAAACCAGATCTCGTCGTTCCAAAACGAGAGGCGTTTCTGTACGCTAGACTCCGAATCTGACCCTCTCCTAACAAAGCCCCTCTTGCCGAGATTAGCAAGACCTTTCACCGCGCCGACGACAAGCATTTGGCATTGCAGTTTCGACGGGAGACTACGTCAATGGCAGTCAGCAGGCGACATCTCTCGCTCAACACTGTTGCACAAGTTAACTCCAAGTGCGCTTCAAAATCGGCGCGTCTCGGGCTGGCTGGAAGCAGACGCTTACTTCGTCCGGCGCCCAAGCGCGGATGAGTCGACGACTCGATCTGGCCGCTGCATATTCAAGGATCACGATTCAAGACGATGACGAAGGTGGACACTCGACGTGTGTGTGAGGCTTAGGCCTTGGCTACAATTTGCTAACTATCGATAAGGTTCCTTTTAACGACCTCTTCTCGTTTCTTTGCCGTATCGCGAAGCGTCTTCTCCGCCTCGGCCAACAATACGTCAATTCCACGAGCCTCGTTCGCGCACACGGTGACCACGGGCAGGTGGGTTTTGCGTCGTAGAGCATCCGCCGCTCGTGAAGTGTGTTCGATATCAGTTTTAGTTCCCACGACAATCGCCGGTCGGTTGGAGAGCCCGGGTAAATAGGCTTCAAGCTCCGCTTTGAGCACCTCAAGCGCTTTCCACGGACGAATCCCGGGCCTGTTTCCTAGGCCCGCGCTAAGGTCGACAACATAGATGAACGCCGCGCACCGCTCGATATGCCGAAGAAAATTATGGCCGAGACCGCGATTTTCGTGGGCACCTTCGATGAGGCCTGGGATATCAGCAACGGTGATGCTCGATATACCACCGTCCGTTGTCACTGCCCCGAGCTGCGGCTGCATTGTCGTGAATGCATATCCTGCAACCTTTGGTTGCGCACCACTGATTGCTCGCAGCAGCGTACTTTTTCCCGCGTTTGGGAAGCCGACAAGACCAATGTCAGCCACAGACTTAAGCTCGAGTACCACGGTCAGCTTTTCGCCTTCGGTACCCAAGTCGCGCGTGCCGGCTAACTTGCCAGTCGGCTTGGACTTGTTTCCCTTTCCGCCGCGTCCGCCTTTCGCAAGTTGGAGCCTTGAGCCATGCTCATCGAGGTCGACAACCACATTCCATGTGCCCTTGTAGATACCACGTGGTCTGTCTCCCATATTCGGAGTTGGCATGAGTTCTGCTTCGTCGTCAACACCATCAACCATGTCGTCGCTTCCAAAGTTAGACACGGGCTCTGAGGTTCCCCAACTTGAGAAGTCGATGTCGCCTACATCGATGCGCACGTCATCCTTTTCCGCTTCATCGACGACTTCTTTCCACACGACTGTACCGACAGGGACTTTCATGGTAATCTCGTCCCCGCGCTTTCCTTGCGTGCCTTGAGCCGCACCCCGACCTCCGTTACCTGCGGCTATCCTGAAAGGCAAATCTCCAAGACCTTTTACGTGTCGTGAAGCCTCAATCCACACGTCCCCACCGTTGCCACCGTTACCCCCGTCAGCGCCCCTTCTGCGTTTCGCACCACCATCTTTCATGAAGCTCACTGCCCCGGACCCTCCGTTACCGGCCGTGATGACCACGCGTCGGCGGTCGACGAAGGCTTTGTCTTTCCTCTCGTCATCGGCCGTGTTTTCGACGCCCCAAACATCGGTCGACGGCTCCGTGAGGGTCGCCGTACACGAGGCCAGTCCACGCCATGTTGTGTGATATCGTACGAGCGGAGCACACCTCCGAGCAACTTCACGGAGGCAAGACATGTACCTGGAACTCGCTCTTCTCCCCGCCGCGGAGGGAGCCCACCAAGTGTTCCGGAGGTGACGGGGAACCGAGTAAAATAGTCAAAATCTGCCCCGCGAACTCCAAAACGGGTGCAGGTGTTCACGAGATGCTCAGCGACGCACGCGCGCCCGCACGGCTCCTCGGACTAAGGAAGCGCGGGTCATGACGCAGATAGATGCGTCGGCACCGCCCAGAAAAGTCCAGCTGGAGGACATCCCGGTTAAGCCGAGCATGACCAAAGAGTGCGTCGCACGCCAACGTCCTCTAACGTCAGCTGCTCGGCAACGAATCTTTCCGCGTCCCCCGCTGACCAATCCTTCCCTTCCCCCTTCCCATCCACAGGGAGTTGGCCGTGGTTTTTGACGTGGCGGATCACCCGACGAATGAGCGGAGCGCGATTGCGCTGGACTTGTACTTCAACGCGCTGGTGTACGCCAACAACCAGGGTTTGTCGTTGGAGAAGACCTCATGTCTCCTTGGCATTTTCAAGGCGACCCACGAGAAGTCCATGGCGGAGCGCATGACGATCGAGAAAAGTTTCGGTTTCTTCAAGTTGTTGGCCTTGCAGAGCAGCGTGCATCGGCCACCGTACAGCCTTGGCATCCTCAATTTCGCAGAGATGAAGGACATGACAGAGTACGCGCTGAGCACGTACTTCCGGTATTACAAGCTGTATCAATACGCGTTTACAGACTTGATCCGAATGGACATTCGCCCCGCGACCCCTGTCCTCGAGACGCCGGGCGCGAACGCGTTCGAGTCGTTAGGCGTAGCGTACCCCCAGGAAGAGTGGGCTGAAAAGCAGAAAGAGCTGGCAGAAAAAGCGGCTGAGGCTAAGGCTAGGGCAGAAGAAGAGGCTGCGGCGATCGAGGAGGCGGAGCGTGAAGCGTTACTCAAGGCAGAGTACGAAGCCGCGATTCCGTCAGAGGTCACGACGAAGGTGCAAGAAGCTTTGGCGGCGTCGATGGAAGCAATGAAGGAACAACTGGAAGAGAAGTTCGCGGCTCAGGAGGAGGCTCTGCTCGCGAAAATAGCCGCGCTCGAGGCGAAATAATAGCTATCATGCACAGAATGTAGAGTTGAAAAGATTGCAATAGCGCAAACATCTCATTACATTCGTAGGTCTGTACGTACTCAGCGCTCGACCGGAGGGTTGGGTTTTGAAGGCGGCGGCAAGCTGCGGAATCCGCTCGAGGGCGCTGCGGGAGGCGCCAGAACCTCAGCCTCAGCCGGGGATGAAGACGTCTCGACAGGCGCATTCTCCGACACGGTCTCTTGTACCACGGTATGGCTTTCGGTGGTTTCGCTGCTCGTCGGTGCAGCCACCACGGGGTGCGCAACAGGCTCAGCCTCCGCTGCCACAGGTTCACTGACAACCGATTCGGGCAAGGCGGGCGGCGGATCGACGCGCGCCGTGCGCTCAGGTTCGAGTTTGATTGCCTTTTCCGGTTCCTTTTTCGCCGATGGGTCCTCGCCGGCGGCTTGCATCGCATTCTTCGCAAGCTCGTACCCCGCGAAGTTCATGGCGCCGAGCGGTGCGATCCATAGCATACGCGGGACGCAACCCTTCATCAGCGCCCCGGCGCCTTCCGAGGCAACGATCTTCTTCACGGTGATCCAGATGGCCTCACCCGCGGGAGACGCGCCAGTCATCGCACGTGTCTTCAGCACGTCCGCCGGCGTGGTACACGCCGCAGCGATGGCACCCGCCATGCCTCCAAGAGAAATGGTCTCCATCGCAGATAGGTCTTTCCGCTTCATGGTCACCGCAGCTTTCTTCAGCTTCTCGTACGCAACGAGCCCGATCACGTAAAAGGGAACTTCACGCGAGAGCGTCGCCGCGGTCCCCGCAAAGAGGCCCTTCGGACCGTTCGCCGTCACAGCCTTGAACGCCTCGACCGCGTTAGCGTGCTGCCCCGTTTGCAGACGCTGCTTGAGCACCTCGCACGGGATCCGCACGCTGGTCCCCACGAGCGTCCCAAGACCAGAACCGAACCCCTGTATCTGAATCTCAGTGATGAGCGGCATGAGCGCAAGCGGCGCGAGGAGCTTACATGCCACCTCATACGTCGCCGTGCGGAACCCATGGCCGGACGCGGCGCCGACGACGGCCGGGATGATCCCGCGGTACAGATTCCTAGCGCCAATTTGCGGGATCGTCTTGAGAAACGCTTTCATTCCCGGTCCCGCGCCCACCGATGCCTGAATTTTCGTCTTGAGCGTGTCCATCGGGTGCATCATGGCGGTGGACGATCCCGACGCTAAAGCTCCGGCGAGCGCCGCCTGGATGGCGAGCTTCATCGTCGCCGACCTCGCCGCCTCAGGCGGGTTGATCTGAACCATCGTCGATGCCTCGAACCATAGGACGGATGGGTCCTTTGCTGTCGCCACGTCTTGCGGGAGCAGCATGAGGAAGTTGCGGAACTGTCCGTACGAGACGTACCCTTCACCGCTCATGCCGAGGTGGTTCAGCATCGCCGTCGCGTTTTCGTCAGTCGCGGGCAAGCCCAAACGTCTGAGGGACTGCTTGACGTCCGACTCCTTCATCATCCCGCTGCGGCTGAGTCCAAGGCTGTTGAACGCGCGAAGCATCGTGGATTCGCGCTCGTTCATGACACTCTCGAAGTCCTCCCATCCGATAGTGCGCGAAAAGAACGTCGGCTTCGCTTTTTCCATGAAAGCCTTCGCGTACCAGTCTGGCAGATTTCTCTTGCGCATCGCCACCTTCAGGTCATCCAGCTTGAGGCGACCGTCGCCGTCCCGGTCGATGTCGTCGAAGAATCGCCGACCTAGTGGAGGTTTCAGAGGAATCATGCGGGAGGTTGATGGTCAGTCGGTCTGGCGATGGAGGAGGAGCGAAGGGTCACACTGTGCGTTCGAGAAGGCGTTTGAAGGGTTGCCGAGCTGACTCGTCGTTGGAGGTGACTCGTCCGTTAGGGTTGCCAAAACGACGCATACGCACCTTCTTCCTCAGTGTATCGGAAGAAATCCTCGACCGCACTCAGCCTCCGGCGGTCGGGTTGGAACGAAGGGTTGGTCAGCTCGTCGAACTTCTTCTTCATCGCCGACGCCGCCTCGCTCTTCTCGAGCGCGCCCCACGTCTCGGGGAACTTGCTCTTCAATTTGTCCACCATCTCGTCGGTGTCGATTTTGGCGAGAAACAACGAACGCCTCGGCCTCGGCCTTGCGGTTACGGTAAACGAGCTAGACTCTGAGGCGGGCACCTCATCTCCTGCTTGACGCCGGCGACGCGGGCGGGCCAGCATCCTGGCTCCGCGGCCACCGCTGCTCCGCGACGCGACTACTGAGCAAAGTATCTTCTCTCACGCGTTTTCGGTTTTGCGCGTGAAAACTCGTTGATCTTTTCGCACTTTCGGCACGCGGTTCTGGTTTTTCGGCTTTTTGCTCGATCGGACGACGGAGCGCGCACATCCGCGCGCCGCACACGGTATAAACCGGGCCATACGTCATGTCTGCCGCTGCCACCTCCGTCTCCGCGCGCGTCGGCGTTTTCGCCTGCGCGGGACGCCGCTGCGATGCCCGCTCGAGGCGCGCCGCCATGGCTCCCCTCGCCACGGTGGCGCCGAAAAGCGTCTCGACGCACGCGAGCCGCCGCCGCCGCGACGCGCTCGTCGCTGCCGCCGCCAAAGGCCCCGGCGGCGCCGCCGAAGACATCGCCAACATGGACGCGCTCATCGATAACCTCATCGCCGCCGACGAGGAGGGCCTCGTGAAGCTCGTCGCGGAGAACGTCCTGAGCTTCGACCAGTCCCTCTGGATAAGGATCGCGTCCCGCAGCGACGCGGCTGAGAAGCAGGAGGAGAAGGACGCATTCATGGAGCTCGCTGGGAAGTGCATGAAGCTCATCGAGACGATGGTCGAGAAGACCGAGAGCGGCATCCAGGAGTCCAGCAAGGCGCTCGAGAGCATCGTCGCCGTCGCGGCGGACCCCGAAACCGGTGAGTTTGCCGTGCCGCTCTCGAGCGAGAGCGTCGCGCGAATGCGCGACGCCATCAATGACGCCGCCGTGGACGAGCAGATGCTCAACACTGTGTACGCGTGGATCAGGAAGTCCGACGAGGACAAGCTCGACGGGATGGTGCACATTCTGCAGCATCTGCTGCAGTGCTACGCCGCGCGCGAGCTCGACACCGGAAGCACGCCGCTGGATATCGTCATCGGTGCGCCCGCGTCGGACTGGCCGGCGAAGTTCGAGTCGGTGATTGAGGGCGGGTTCGGAGAGGAGGCGTTCACGCAGGACCTGCAGAAGCGCATGGAGGGCGTGGTTCTGAACCTCCCCAACGGGTCGTACGCGCAGCGCGTGCAGGCGGAGTACCTCAAGGAGGTTGAGGACCGGGGGAAGGGCATTTACGCCGAGAAGAGCGGCGCGAGCGCGGAGTGAGAGCGCGCTTCCGGCTGCGTTCGCCGCCGAAAGGACGTGTGAAAAACGGAAACGGCCGTCTATCTCAACAACCCCGCTATGACATAGCCAGTGCTACACGCCGTATACCCCTCGAATCCATGACATCACCTGTCGCGCGTTCGACCCGTCCAACGCGCTCGTCCGCATCGTCGTCAGCGTGTCCCCCAGCTCGGTTTCCGCGCGCGCCGCGTCAAACGCCGCCGTCTCCGCGTCGCGCAGCGCGCACGGCGCGTCGGTTTTGTTCCATATCAAAAGCACGCGCTTGTCGCGCATCGCGGGAAGGCCGCACAGGTGGTGGAACGCGGTCGCGGACGCGGCGAGCTGATAGGCGTCGGATATGTCCACGACGTACATCAGAGCCGCCGCGCCTTTCAGGTACGTCGGCCACAACGGCGCCATCGCGCCGCCGACTTCCTTGACTTGAACGGTTTTGGTCTTGTCCAAGGGCAAGTTGCTGATGTCCACGCCGATGGAGGGGACGACGTCGGCATCGATGGGAGTGTGATGCTCCCCCGTTCTCTGAAGCGACACGAGCCTACGCGAGAGAAGCGTTTTGCCGGAGCCTTGCGCGCCTGCGTGCGACGGAGACGGGACGGACTGTCAGCGAAGTTGGACGGCGGAAGCACGAACGAGGACGTCAGATTTAAACGCACCGAGGATGACGACGGGAGACGTGAGCTCCGGCATGACCCGTGAGCGAACCGACGCTCAGCTCGAGCAGGCCGCACTAACTCTGCCGGGTGGCGCAAGTTCCGAGACGCGACGACGACCAGTGCGCATCGAAAGCTGCCCGTTGGCAGTATCTCCACGAGTCTCTGCGTGCAGGTAGACCGAGACGTGAAAAAAAATCGTCGGAGAACGGAGACTCCGAGAGTGGGAGACGAAAACAAAACCCAGGCTTCCCTGGGCTCCCGCAGTCAGACCCCGGGCTCGCGGCGGTGCTTCGACTCCGCTATGTCGGCCGCAGATGCGAACAAGCGGCTGGCGCTCGCGGTTTCCACCATCGCATTCGGATACTTCCTGAAACGCGTCGGACTGGTGGACGTGGACGTCGGCAAAGCGATGTTGAAGGTACTTTTCAACGCGACGCTGCCGGCGATGCTCCTGATGACGTTCGCGTCCTTGACGTTCGATGCCACGTCCGTCGCCGTGTCCTTGTGCGCGATGGCGCAGGCCGCCGTGCTGCTCGTGGCGCACCTCGCTTTCAAGGGTACGGGTCGGGATCCGAAGGACACCGCGCTCCTCGCGGGGTCGTGTGTCGGCGTGAATCTCGGCACGTTCGCGTATCCCCTGGTCGAGGCGGTGTGGGGCACCGCCGGCGTGACCCGGCTCGTCCTGTTCGACGCCGTCAACCAATGGTCGCTGCTCATCGTCGCTCCGTTGATATACGCGTCCGTCATCGCCGGTGCGTCTTTCTCTCTCACACAGGCGCTCGGCAACGTCAAGAAACAACTCCTGAGCCCGTGTCTGTTGGCGATGTTCGCCGCCGTCGCGCTCCGCGTCGTCCGCCTCGGGCTCCCCGAGCCGGCGGTCGCGTTCATGTCCTCGCTCGCCGTCGCCAACAAACCGCTCGCGCTCCTGGCGCTCGGCGTGCTCTTCGAGCCGGCGCTTCGGGACGGGCAGATGCGGGACATCGCGTCGCTGCTCGCGCTGCGATACGGCACGTGTCTCCTCCTTGGGGCAGCGCTCGTCGCGAAGTTCGCGGCGGCGGGGCCGGCGGTGCTCGGGGTGGTCCTCGCCGCCCTCATCTCGCCCGTGCCGCTGCTCACGGTGACCTACGCGGTGGAGTACGGGTGCGACGTGGGGCTCGGCGCCGCCGCCGTGAACGCCGCGAACTTCTGCTCGTTCGCACTGTTGCTGGTGGTCGCGAACGCCGACCTCTCGAGCCCTGCGACGGCGAGGGCGTTCGCGACGGCGGGCGCCGCGCTCGCCGCGCTCGGCGCCTTCGGGGCTCGGCGCGGCGGCGCCGCCGCGGGGAAACGCCGAGGCGCGCCGGAGGACACGGAAACCGTGGTCCAGGCGGTGGACGTGATCGTGGATAGCGGAGAGTACGAGGGCGGTGGTGATGGCGCGGTGAGGGCGATCGCCCGCTCGTCGAGCGTTTCCCGGGTTCCCCGGACGCGACCGGCGCCGGGGGTCGGGTTCGGCTCGCCGGCGGCGGCCGGGAAGCGCGTTTCGCCTCAAGTCGCGGCGGCGCCTTCCCGCGCGTCGGCGGGGCTTTCCGGACGGAGCGGGACGCGCGAGGGGCGCCGTGCGGGAGTGTGCCACGAACCATTCAGGCGTGTCCCGGCGATCGCGGGCTCGCGCGCGAGAGCGGCAGTGGGGGCGCGATTTGGATGAGCGGGGCGCGCGGCGGACCGTTCCGCTCGTGGGTCCAAAAATGTATTCGAGCACGCATCCTGAGAAGAACGCCACTATTTTTACCTCGAGATCTTCCATTCCAGGGCGCGCCGTCATGCCTCGCTCGCCCTCGCCGCGACGGCAGAGATCCCGTTCGCCGCCGCCTCGGCGGCGTTCGCGGTCCCCCGACCGACGGAGAAGTCCGTCCCCGCGCGGCAGCAGCAGGGACCGGAGCCGAGATCGCGAGCGCAGGGAGTACCGCGGTGGCGGCCGCGACCGAAGCAGAGACCGCGGCGGGTGGGAAGGACGGGGCAGGGGACGCGGAGGCGGGGGGCGCGGGTACGGCGGGGGACGCGGGTACGGCAGCGGACGCGGCGGGCCTCCTGGCCCGTCCCGGGGCGCCACGGATGATCCCGGGGACGAGGAGCTCCGCGCCATCGCGGTGAACTACGCGGACTTCCGCCGCTTGAAACGCGAGAAGCTGGCCAAGACGCAATTCATGTGGGCCAACACGCCGAGTCCATCTCCGTCGCCGGAACGCGAGGTGCCCCCCGCCACCGAGACGGCGAACGCGAACCGCTCGAAGGGTTCGGACGCGCGAAACGACTCGAAGCGCTCGAAGGGACGCGACAAGAAGAGGAGACGCTCGAGGTCGCCTTCCGACTCTGCATCCGCGTCGTCGAGCGACGGCGACGACGGCGCCGGTCCGGCGAACGACGAGGCGAACGCCGCCGCCGCCGCCGCCGCGGAGGCTGAGGGCGAGGCGCAAGCGGAGCGGTTCCGCGTGTTCCTTCAGAAGCGAAGGCAGGAACAGGCGGAGGCGGCCGCGAAAGCCGCGGAGGAGGCTGCCGCCGCGGAGGAAAGCGATGCGTTCGTCGGTCCCGCGGCGCCGCCGGCGGCGGCGCACGCCGGCGCGGGCGCCGGCAATTACGGGAAGGCGCTCCTTCCCGGCGAGGGCGACGCCATGGCGCAGTTCGTGCAGGCGGGGAAGCGCATCCCGCGACGCGGCGAGGTGGGTCTGGAATCCGACGAAATCGCCCGATTCGAAAGCCTCGGGTACGTCATGTCCGGCTCGAGGCACGCGCGCATGAACGCGATTCGCGTCCGGAAGGAAAACCAGGTGTACAGCGCGGAGGAGAAGGCGGCGCTCGCGATGATCAACCACGAGGAGAAACAGGCCCGCGAGGAGAAGGTCATGGCGGACCTTAAGAAACTCGTCGAGGAAGCCGCGGGGGGTGGGCAGTGAAGTGCGTCGCGAATATATAGCGTACAATATCGTTCGCAGCGGCGTCGCGCCTCGAACGGCGGACGGGCTATTCGATTCCCAGCGCGCGCGCCCTGTCCACTTCCCACACGCGCGCGAGCGTGTGGAACTCGCCGTTTTCCCCGAACGCGTCCGCACCGGCGGCGACCGCGGCTGCGGCGAGCGCCGGGGTGTACAGCGCGCCGACCACGATCCCGGCCTCGGCGCACCGCTCCTCAGTCACCGCCGTCACCACGCACGGCACGCCGCTTTTTTCCAAGTCGGCGGCGAGCGCGCCGTAGTTGGCGCCCGCCGCATCCGACCACACGGGGTAGCAAACGCCCACGCGCAGGCCTTCGCCCACGGCGTCCTCGCGCCAAGACCGGATGTGCTCCAGATGCAGGTCGCCGCACGCCAGGCCCGTGACGTCGCACCCCGCCGCGCGCACGACGTCCAGCGCGCCGCGCAGGCGCGCCACGTAACTCAAGCCCGCGTTTCTGTGCAGAGGCACGCCCACCAGCCCGACGTCCAGGTGCTTCGCCTGCCTCTCGACGTCGCGCGCGCTGACGTCCTGGTGCGCGACCATGCGCGTGGAGGCGTCGAAGGTGGTGAGCAGGATCACCCCCGAGGGCCCGACGCGGTGCAGCCTCCCCCCCGGCCGCAGCATGGCGCGCAGCGCGAGGAACGAATCCTTGCCGCCGCTCCACATGAGCACGGTGACCTCCTTCGCGAAACCGGCGGCGGGGACGTGCATGAGCGCCGGGTTTTGGATTCGCGATGCCTTGTCCTTGACGTTGATGTGGTTGTACGGACAGTGGCGACACCCGCTTCCGCAGCACTTGCCCCTCGCGAGGTGGTTCAGCTTCGTCATGACGAGGTACCCGGTCGTGGGATCCGTATAGAACTTTTCGCCTTTCACGCACGCGGCGTTGTGAATGTCGTCGAAATCCTCGATGTCCCCGACGTCCCCTTTGTCCGCGCACCCGGCGAGACCAGCCTTGACGAACGTGCCCATCCCGAGCTCGTTGGGCACCACTTCCATCGTCTCCATGGCGTCACCCCGCACTCGCTCCGTGCGACTGCTGCGTCGAATTAAATATCTCTGCTTTTCCCATGCTGTTGGCGTTGGCACGTGACAGTTTTTCTCAGCCGAAGGACGCTTGGTGGGCAGCGATCTCCGGCCGTGGCGGGAAAGTCAAAAAGTCCACATGCTGACATGTCCTGTCCGCAAACGCCAAAAAAAAAAAAGGTTCAACCCTGACGTGGCACTCGCGGCCCACTTCATCAGGTGCCCGAGCATGGCGGCG
>MDSV01133631.1_pt1 | contig 14261 bp, 10 predicted proteins | sample 810851 | NCBI WGS metagenome assembly MDSV01 (sample SAMN05326640, study PRJNA326480) | marine metagenome | isolation source: seawater | place: Atlantic Ocean: North East | collected 2012 | reverse complement strand
TTCTACGTGTACATTATCTTCCCAAGCCCATTTGCTTGCCATCTGGGTTGGTAGGGATAGCGTTACACCATGGTAAGTTCTATAAAGTAAAAGATCGTTAATCACTGATTCATTGGCAGAAATAAATCCTGATCTAAGGCCAGCTAAATTTGACCTCTTAGACAGGCTATGAAACACCACAGCTCTTGAATTATCTTGTGTTATATCACAGCATTCCAAAAGACCTATTGGAGGGGTCAGAGAGCTTTCGTAGATGTCCGTATAACATTCATCAGAACACACTAGAAAATCATATTTTTCGGCTTTATTGAGAAGATCAATGTAATCTTCTTTCTCAAGACAATACCCTGTTGGGTTAGAGGGAGAACAAATAATAAGTAATTGGCAGTTTTTCCATATGTCTTCTGGTACCTCATCAAAATTAGGTTTGAAATTATTTTTTTCTAATGAATTTACATAATATGTAGAAGCGCCTGCCATTGTTGTTGCTCCTTCATAAATCTTATAAAAAGGATTTGGAATAATTACTGTAGGATTTTTCTTTGAGGTGTCTATAGTTGCTTGAATAAAAGAAAAAATCCCTTCTCGTGATCCCGCTATGGGTAGAACATTCTTATCTGGATCAATAGATTGAATATTAAATCTTCTCTTTAACCAATTACAGTAAGATTCTCTGAGGAAATATTCTCCTTTTGAGGTTGGGTATTTAGAATATAGGTTCGCATATTGATTTAAGATATTCAAAGCTTCTGGAGGAGGAGGATTTTTGGGCTCTCCAATGTGGAGGCCTAAAATCTCCTCATCATTTTTCTCTATAGGAGATAATAATTCTCTTAAAAAGAAGAAAGGATACTCAGTTAAAGATTTTAAATAATTATTCATTTATATTAGTGCTTAAAGATACATTCATATCATTAATTAATTTTTTAAGCTCATCCTTTTTTAAAAAAGGAGTATTTTCTTTTGAAGTTATACAAAATTTATCTTCTGCACGTTCCCCATAAGTTGCAATTCTAGCTTTTTTTATTAGAGCGCCATGTTTAAGGAATACCTTACAAATCGAGGCTAATAATCCCGGTCGATCTGACGTCTTGATATCCATCTCCGTCCACCTATGGGTCATGTTATGTCTATACTCAATGACAGTTTCTGTATGAAAGTTTTTTAAATGTCTTGGCAGTCTCCTTCGAACAATTTTAGGCATTAGAGTTTCCTGATCAAGTGCGTCTATCAGTCTTATCACTAGCGTGTTTGCAATACTTGAATTTTTTTTAATCAATTGCCCAGATTGATCACTGATAGTAATGAAATCAAGGCAATATCCATTTCTCATTCCAAACAAATTTGCATCTAAGAAATTTATATTTTCAGAATCCAATATTCCAATTATAGTCGCAAATACATTAGCTCTGTCTTTTGTATAGATCATGATAGTAGATAAAGAATCAGAATCTTTCTCAATTATTTCTACTAAAGTTTTATTATGTAGCTTGTTTTGATATTTAGCATGTAAGGCAAGATCTCTGAAATTAAAATTCTCAAAATAATCTGAGTAGAAATTATTCCAAGTATTTTGGACTTTGTTAACATCTATGCCTCGCATTGTCTTAATAAGTTTTAATGCCTCAGCTTTATTTTCTTTTGGGGATAGGATTACAGAATCTTTATTTTCTAAGTATTCAAGTGTTTTTGTATATAACTCGCTTAGTAATGACGCATTCCATGAATTCCATAAGTTAGGATTAGTTGCACTTACATCAGCTACTGTCAAACAATATAAGTAATCTAAACGTTCTTTGGTCTTAACCGTTTTTGCAAAATCACTAATGACTTCTGGATTAGAAAGATCTTCCTTTTGTGATTTAACGGACATTAATAAATGATTTACAACCAGCCATTGAACTATCTTTTTATCCTCTTCTGAGAATTGATGTCTAGAACAAAATTTTCCTACAATGGACTTACCCAAATTAGAGTGGTCTGAACCACGACCCTTACCGATGTCATGATATAGCCCAGCAATGTACAAGAGTTCAATTTTAGGTATTTTTTGTACCAATTTAGTTGCTAAAGGATATATATCATTAGATTTTTTTAGGATCATCCTTCTCATGTTTCTTAAAACTTGTAGAGTATGCGCATCAACTGTATAAATATGAAAAAGGTCATATTGCATTTGACCTGTTACTCTTCCAAATTCTGGTAAATACCTGCCTAGAATTCCTAGGTTTTTCATATTCTCTAATTGCGTGACAATCAACCTATTTGATTTTAATAATTTTAAAAATAAGTTTATATTTTTTGTTTTAGCTCTAAAGCTTGCATCAATTAGGTTCCTGTCTCTTTTTAACATCCTGAGGGTGTCAGAAGAAATACCTTTAATTTTTGGGTTTTCAGTAAGTTTTAAGAAAAGCCCTAATAGCAAAGAAGGGTTTTTCTTAAAACCATTTGGATCACTTAAGTATATAAGGTTATTTTTTTCATAAAAATTTTTATCGATTATTTTTTTTTGATTCAATCTGCTTGTGGCTGTTAATTCTTTACAAGCCTGAAGGGCTGTAGAATTAATTTCTGATATGTTTAAGGCCGATCTGTAATATCTATGCATTAATTTTTCAGCCGCAGTATTTGCATCTTTAATTGAGGGAAATAACCTTTTAGCTATTGTTATTTGATGGTCAAAGAGGAGCCTATCTTCTTCTCTATTAGCTTCTTCATGGAGTAAATATCTTATAGTCCATAGCCAATGTTTAGACTTACAGAGTTCATTTCTTTCATCTTGAGTTAGTACTAAATTGAGGTTTATAGAGTCTTGAAAGATGTTTCTTTGAAAGTTTTTTAAAATCCAATCTATCGTATGTATATCTCGAAGGCCTCCAGGTGAGGATTTAATATCGGGTTCCAAATTGTATTCCGTATTGTTAAAACGTTCATGTCTATGAAACTGTTCTTCCAACTTGGCTTCTAAAAATAGTTTATTTCTCCATAAGTTTTTTGTATTTAATATTGCTAGAAATTGATTATAAATTTCTTCATTACCAAGTAGTTTTCTATGCTCTAACATATTGGTCATCGTCTGAATATCTTCTCTTGCTTGAGTTAAGCTTTCTTCTGTAGTTCTAACACTATGACCGACATCTAAACCTATATCCCACAAATGGCTTATAAATTGCTCTAATTTTCTTTTATCACTATTTATTAAAGGTCTATCTGATAATAGGAGCAGATCAATATCTGAGTAGGGGTGCAATTCAGATCTTCCGTAGCCACCAACTGTGAATAAACCCAGATAGGACATTTGACTTAGTCCATGCTCGTTAGCTATCTCAGTAATTAATATGTCAGTATTGTCAGATCTTTTTTTTAGAAAATATTCGATCCCTTTAAGCTGTCTTCCTCTCTCTTTATTCAGCCATGAATTGAATTGATTAGACAGCTCTTTATCTTTCTTGGTCTTTAATCTAAATAGTTTATTAGACATTTAAGTTTAATTTAGAAATTTTCGTCACTACGTTTTGTTAAAACTTCGGCCCCTTCAGAAGTCACTAAGATAGTGTGTTCCCATTGAGCTGAATTTCGTCCGTCTTTAGTTTCAACTGTCCACCCATCATTTAATGCTTTAGTAAACTTAGTACCTAAATTAATCATCGGTTCTATGGTGAAACACATCCCTTCTTTTATCTCTAATCCTGTATTTGGAGATCCATAATGCAGAATTTGAGGCTCGTCGTGGTACACCTTGCCTATTCCATGACCGCAGTATTCTTCTACTACTGAGTAGTGATTTTTTTCCGCATGTTGTTGAATGGCATGGCCAATATCTCCCAATGTTGCACCAGGCTTTACAGCCCGAATACCTTTATAGAGGCATTCTTGAGTAATTTTTACTAATCTCTCATTGTGCGGTTCTGTTTTACCAACCAAAAACATTTTTGAAGTATCGCCATGCCAACCATTTTTAATTACAGTTACGTCAATATTTAATATATCCCCATTTTTTAAAAATCTTTCATCATCTGGTATTCCGTGGCAGACAACTTGATTGATGCTAGTACATAAAGTTTTTTCGAAACCTCTATAGCCAACGTTTGCAGGAATTGCTTGCTGCTCTTCAATAATATAGTCATGACAAATTTTATCTAGTTCACCAGTAGATATTCCAGGTTTAACAAAATTACTTATCATATCAAGCACTTCAGCAGCAAGTTTACCTGCTTGCCTCATACCATCTATTTCTTCTAGATCTTTAATCATCTTAAATTTTTTATATTTCTATATTTTTAATAGACACACCTTAGAGGATTTATTATAGTGTGGTTTTAATGCCAATAGGCCTTAAAAAACAAAATTGCGGACTTCAGAAATGTTACTGGTTCGCTTTTTTTTCGTCTAAATTTCCATCTATAAACCAAAAATATGTCTAATTTAAAAGCCTTATTAGCATTAGAAGATGGGACTATATTTGAAGGCAAAAGTATAGGAGATTCTGGAAAAACAAACGGAGAAATAGTGTTTAACACCTCCATGACGGGTTACCAAGAAATTCTCACTGATCCTTCTTATGCGAAACAAATAGTTACTTTAACTTATCCTCACATTGGAAATACAGGTGTTAATCATGAAGATGTTGAGTCTGATGCTATATGGTGCTCAGGATTAGTCATCCGCTCTAATTCTCTCTTAGAAAGTAGCTGGAGAAGCGAAGACTCTTTAACAAACTATTTAAAAGCAAATAATATTTTGGGCATTTCTGATATAGATACCAGAAAGTTAACTAGATTGATAAGAACAAAAGGAGCCCAGGCAGCTTCCATTATAGCTTCTGAAAATATTAATAAAGATGAAGCTATACATGAAGCTAGAAAATTTAAAGGACTGGCTGGAATGGATTTAGCTCAAGAAGTAACAACTCCGAATAGTTATGCTTGGGATACAGGGGTATGGAGAGAGCCAAATAAGAAATCTAAATTAAAAGTTGTCGTCCTTGATTTTGGGATTAAGCAGAATATTCTTAGGATTCTTGCTGGTAGAGGTTTTGATTTGAAAATTGTTCCTGCAAAAACTAATATAAATGAGATATTAAAATTAAAACCAAATGGAGTATTTCTTTCAAATGGACCCGGAGATCCTGAACCATGCGATTATGCAATTAAAACTATAAGAGAATTATCTTTAAAAGAAGTTCCTTTATTTGGAATTTGTTTAGGACATCAACTTCTAGCTCTTTCTTTTGGAGGTAAAACTTCAAAGATGAAATTTGGCCATCATGGAGCAAACCATCCTGTCCAAGATCTTAAGTCAATGAAAGTATCCATCACTTCGCAGAATCATGGTTTTACTGTTGAAGAAGACTCTCTACCTAAAGAGTTGAAGGTAACTCATAAATCATTGTTTGATGGAACGGTCCAAGGAATAGAACATAGTACTTTGCCCGCATTTAGCTTTCAAGGTCACCCTGAAGCTAGCCCTGGACCTCACGACTTAAAGGAATTATTTCAAAAGTTTGAAGATAATATGAGAGACAATGCCTAAACGCAACGATATAGACTCTATTTTAATTATTGGGGCTGGTCCTATTGTTATTGGACAGGCATGCGAATTTGACTACTCCGGAGCACAAGCGTGCAAGGCATTAAAGGAAGACGGCTACAGAGTCATCTTAATAAACTCTAATCCTGCAACAATAATGACTGACCCAAGTATGTCTGATGCAACTTATATTGAACCAATACATTGGGAAACTATTGAAAAAATTATTGAAAAGGAAAAACCAGATGCATTATTACCAACCATGGGAGGACAAACTGCTCTTAACGCTGCTCTTGATTTGGATAGCAGAGGAATTCTAAAGAAACATAATGTTGAAATGATAGGAGCCACTAAGGAAGCTATAGATAAAGCAGAAGATCGAGAGTTATTTGCTAAATCAATGGAAAGCATAGGTTTAAAAGTCCCTGAGTCTGGCCTAGCCCATAACTTAGAAGAAGCAAATGAGCTATTAATGAGAATAGGTTTTCCTTGCGTATTGAGGCCTAATTTTACAATGGGAGGGTCTGGGGGTGGCATTGCCTATAACAATGAAGAATTTGAAGAAATTTGTAAGAGAGGATTGGAATTATCTCCGACTTCAGAAATCTTTATTGATAAGTTTTTAGGTGGTTGGAAAGAATATGAGATGGAAGTAGTTCGAGATAGAAATGATAACTGCATCATTGTCTGCAGTATTGAAAATTTAGATCCCATGGGAGTGCATACAGGAGATTCAATAACAGTAGCTCCTGCTCAAACTTTAACTGATAAAGAATTTCAACTAATGCGGAATGCTTCTTTAGATATCTTAAGAGAGATAGGTGTTGAAACGGGAGGCTCTAACGTTCAATTTACTCTTAATCCGGAAGATGGCGAGATGTTGGTTATTGAAATGAACCCCAGAGTCTCAAGGTCTTCGGCTTTAGCTTCAAAAGCAACTGGATTTCCTATAGCAAAAGTAGCTGCAAAGCTTGCCGTCGGTTATACATTAGATGAATTAAGTAACGATATAACTGGTGGAGTAATACCGGCATCATTCGAACCCTCTATTGACTATGTTGTTACGAAAATACCAAGATTCAATTTTGAAAAGTTCTCACAAACAGAACCTGTTTTGACAACACAAATGAAATCAGTTGGTGAAGTTATGGCGATTGGAAGAACCTTTCAAGAATCACTACAAAAAGCTATAAGAGGGTTAGAGACAGGTCGTGATGGCTTAAATGAAATTACTAATTTTGAAGATGAAATAGAATTCTTAAAACAGAAAATCAGCACTCCTAGTCCAGATAGGCTTTGGTATGTTGGAGATGCATTCCGAACAGGAATGTCAGTAGAAGAAGTTTTTTCAAACTCGAAAATTGACCCTTGGTTTCTTATACAAATAAATGATTTGATACAAGAAGAAAAAATATTATCAGAATTGAGCTTTCAAGATCTTGAGTCGGAAATATTATATAGACTGAAATCAAAAGGATTTTCTGATTCAAGGATAGCTTACTTAATGCAAACGGATGAAAAGGACGTTCGAGATCTAAGGAAGAATTTAAATATCTTGCCAGTCTTTAAAAGGGTTGATACATGTGCTGCCGAATTTGAATCTTCCACTGCTTATATGTATTCAACCTACGAAGAGGAATGTGAAGCTAATCCCTCAGGTTCAAAAAAGATAATGGTTTTAGGAGGTGGTCCCAATAGGATTGGTCAAGGTATTGAGTTTGATTACTGTTGTGTACATGCCTCTTTAAGCCTTAGAGAAGAAGGTTATGAAACTATAATGGTTAACTGTAATCCAGAGACTGTATCAACAGACTATGATATATCCGATAGATTATATTTTGAGCCAATAACAGTTGAAGATGTTTTAGCTATAACTGACATTGAATCTCCTGTTGGGGTTATAGTTCAGTATGGTGGACAGACTCCACTAAAAATAGCACATGAGCTGGAAAAAAATGGAGTGCCTATCTTAGGAACTTCGCCTGACTCAATTGACTTAGCTGAAGATAGAGGTAGATTTCAAGAGTTTGTGAATAAGTTAAACTTCAAACAACCTCCTAATGGTATTGCGACTAATTTAAAAGAAGCAATGCAGGTGTCAGATGCAGTGGGTTTCCCATTGGTTGTCAGGCCTTCTTATGTGCTTGGAGGAAGAGCAATGGAGGTAGTATATAAAAAGTCTGACTTAGAAAATTATCTAATTGAAGCCGTTCAGGCTAGCGAGAAAAGCCCTGTTTTATTGGATGGATTTCTCAACCAAGCAATTGAAATGGATATAGAAGCAGTGTGTGATGGAGAAGATGTAGTGATAGGCGGAATCCTTCAGCACATTGAACAAGCTGGAATACATTCAGGGGACTCTGCATGCTCCTTGCCTCCCTATAGTCTTTCTAATGAATTGATAGAAGAAATTTCTAATATGGTCAAATCAATAGCCATAGAGATAAAAGCTGTAGGTCTAATAAATGTTCAGCTCGCCTATCATCAAAATACCCTTTTCTTACTAGAAGTTAATCCTAGAGCTTCAAGGACAATACCATTTGTCTCGAAATGCATAGGCAAGTCTTTAGCTAAAATCGGTGCTTTATGTATGGCTGGCATTTCTTTGAAGGATCAAAGTTTTATAGAAGAAATTGTTCCTCCATATTACTCTGTAAAAGAAGCCGTTTTTCCTTTTACTAAATTTCTGGGAGTAGATCCTATTTTAGGTCCAGAAATGAAATCTACTGGAGAGGTTATGGGAGTTGGTTCTAATTTTTCTGAAGCATATGCTAAAGCTCAGTTGGGTGCGGGAGAAAAAATTCCCGATTCTGGTTCTGTTTTTTTAAGCGTAAGGGATTCAGATAGACCTTTCGTAGGAGAGTTAGCTAAAGAATTTTATGACTTAGGATTTAAGATAATTGCAACAAAAGGAACTGCAAGATCTATATCAGAAGCAGGCATACCTGTAGATGTAATAAAGAAAGTTGCAGAAGGGAGACCTCATGTAGTAGATGCTATGAAAAATTCAGAAGTAAATCTCATTGTGAATACAACTGAAGGCAAACAATCTATTGAAGATTCTGCTTCTATAAGAAGAACTGCTTTGGAAGAAAGAATTTACTGTACTACCACAATAGAAGGAGGAAGGGCCGTATGTTCTGTTTTACGTAATAAAGATCTATGGTCTGTGGAGCGTTTACAAGACCTTCATGCTAAAATTAACTAGCTATGAATCCTATGACAAAGGAGGGAGAATCTCTTCTAAGAGAAGAATTAAAGAGGCTAAAAAATGAAGAGAGGCCTAAGATTATTGACGCAATATCAACTGCAAGAGAATTTGGAGACTTAAAAGAGAATGCAGAATATCATGCTGCAAAAGAGCAGCAAAGCTTAACTGAAGCTAGGATTAAAGATATTGAGATTAAATTAAGCAATTCACAAGTTATAGATATTTTAAATATTGAAGCTTCCAAGAAAGTAATATTTGGAACCACCATTACTGTAATAAATTTTGATTCCAATAAATCTGCCCAATACAAAATTGTTGGTGAAGATGAGGCAGATGCTAATTTAGGAAAAATTTCATATGCTTCTCCTTTAGCAACTCAAATGATAGGTAAATTTGAAGGAGATGTTATTAAAGTAGAAACACCAGGTGGGGCCACAGAGTATGAAATTGAAAAGGTTGAATACATATAGAAATTGCCTAGATCTAAATCAAATTATAGAGATGGTGATGCCTTCACAAGGATGTCAAAAAAAGCTGGCTATAGATCTAGGGCATCACTTAAGTTAAAAGAGATTTTACAAAAAGATCTTTCAGTCAAAAAAGGTATGTCTGTTATTGATTTAGGATCTTTTCCAGGAGGATGGACACAAGTAGTTAAGGAGAAGGTAGGAGAAAAAGGCACTGTTATTGGAGTAGATATCCAAAATATCAAAGAAATTGAAGGTACGTTTTTCATAAATAAATCTATATCGCAGATTGAAGATAAAGATTTCAAAGAATTCAAAGAAAAAATCCCTTTTGACCTTGTTTTATCTGATATGGCCCCCAATATTAGTGGTATACGAGAAAAAGATGATGCTCAAATCATCTATCTCGTAGATAACGTTTTATCAGTTATTGATAATTTTTTAACAGAAGATGGTTCAACGCTGATAAAAGTATTCCAAGGTGAGAGTTTGGACTATACTACGAAAGCCTTAAGAGATAGATTTAAGACTTGTAAGGTTTGTAAACCTAAGGCGTCTAGGTCAAACTCCAGAGAAACTTACATAATAGGAAAAGGATTAAGAAAATAATGAGCGAATTAGTTAAGAATTTATTGATGTGGTTATTCATTGCTATAACCATGTTTTCTGTTTTCAGCAATTTTAATCAAAAGTCTGCAGTGCAAGAACTTTCTTATTCAGAGTTTATATCTCAAGTAGAGAGTGACCAAGTGTTGAGTGTTGAATTTTCTTCGGATAATTATACGCTCAAAGGAAAAACCGTAAATGGAGAGAGTTTTGAAACCGTCAGACCGCCTTTTTTACAGGATGATCTAAGCGAAATTCTTTCTGATCATAGAGTAGCTGTAATTGGAGAAAGACCTGAAGAACAATCTATCTTTAAACAACTTTTAATAGCAAGCTTTCCAATTCTAATAATTCTAGCTGTGTTTATATTTTTCATGAGACAAATGCAGGGAGGTATGGGAGGCAAGTCTGGTCCTATGAGCTTTGGGAAAAGCAAAGCCAAAATGTTAGATGGCGGAAAAGTTAAAACTTCTTTTGCAGATGTAGCTGGTATAGAAGAGGCAAAAGAAGAAGTCCAAGAAGTGGTTGATTTCCTAAGAGACCCTTCAAAGTTTCAAAAACTTGGAGGAAAAATACCTACGGGTATCTTGATGACTGGCTCTCCCGGAACAGGAAAAACACTATTAGCGAAAGCTATAGCAGGAGAAGCGGGAGTACCTTTCTTTAGCATTTCAGGTTCTGATTTTGTGGAAATGTTTGTAGGAGTTGGAGCTTCAAGGGTAAGAGATATGTTTGACCAAGCTAAGAGACAATCTCCTTGTATAGTATTTATTGATGAGATTGATGCTGTAGGAAGACACAGAGGCGCTGGAATGGGTGGAGGACATGATGAAAGAGAACAAACCCTTAATCAGTTATTAGTAGAAATGGATGGTTTTGAGGATAACCAAGCAATAATTATTATCGCAGCAACAAATAGACCTGATGTATTAGATCCTGCACTTTTAAGGCCTGGGAGATTTGATAGACAAGTGGTTGTGCCTTTACCAGACATTAGAGGCAGGGAACAAATATTAAAAGTACATATGAAAAAAGTTCCTATTTCAGAGGATGTTGACGCTTCTCTTTTAGCAAGAGGCACTCCCGGATTTTCAGGAGCTGACCTAGCTAACTTAGTTAATGAAGCTGCATTGGTAGCAGCCAGAACTGCAAAAAAGTTAGTTGGAATGGAACAAATGGAATTCGCAAAAGATAAAGTCATGATGGGTTCTGAAAGAAGATCAATGGTTATGTCTGATGAGGAGAAACTTAAAACAGCTTACCATGAATCTGGGCATGCCATTGTTGGAAGGAGTTTAAAAGAACATGATCCTGTCTACAAAGTAACAATTATTCCAAGAGGAAGAGCTTTAGGAGTAACGATGTTCTTACCTGAGGAAGATAAGTACAGTTACAGTCATCAAAGTATTTTGGATAGAATTTGTGGTCTTTACGGTGGAAGAATAGCTGAAGAAATCATTTACGGAGAAAAGGGAGTTACCACAGGAGCTTCTAATGATATCGAAAGAGCAACGGAGTTAGCACATAACATGGTGACCAAATGGGGATTATCTGAAAAATTAGGTCCTATAAAATACGGCGATGAAACTGATGAGCCTTTCTTAGGGAGATCTGCTGGCACTTCAAAACAAGGTATTTCTGATGAAACTGCTGCTGAAATTGATAAGGAAGTTAAGGAAATATTAGAAAATTGTTATAAAAATGCTAAAGATATTCTAGAAAAAAATGTTGACGCTTTGCATAAAATGTCTCAAGCCTTAATGGATTATGAAACGTTGGATGTCGATCAAATAGATGACATTATGGCTGGAGGAGATCCAAGAGCACCTAAGTCTACAGAAGAACCTCCTTCTAAAGATTCTAAAGGAAGCTCTGTCGGAGACGCTGCAGAACAGAGCTAGAGAAATTTATATAATATAATCTAGACTTAAAAACTTCTTTGATCATGACTAATCCTATACCAATAAAGAAAGATCAATCTTTAAGGTCTTTAAGGCCTTTGAGTGAGGATAGAAGATTTGGCACAGATGGTATAAGAGGGCCTGTTGATTCAACTATGAATCCTTTGTTTGTAACTAAATTAGGATGGGCTGCAGGAACAGTTTTATTAGAAGAGGGCATATCCAGGGTACTCATTGGAAAGGATACTAGAATTTCAGGTTATATGCTTGAATCAGCTCTACAGGCTGGCTTTATTTCTTCTGGAATGGATGTAATTCTCTTGGGTCCATTACCAACTCCCGGTGTTTCTTATTTAGCTAACTCAAATAAACAAGCAGGAGTTGTTATCAGTGCATCACATAATTTATTTGAAGATAATGGTATTAAATTTTTTAATAAAGATGGGCAAAAATTTTCATCAGAATTAGAAAAAAGAATAGAGACTAAATTAACCCAAGAAATTAAGCCTGTAAAATCTCTCAACCTTGGTAAAACCACAAGGATGAATGATGCTCAAGGCAGGTATATTGAATTTTGTAAATCTAATTTTAAAGATCTAGATTTGAATGGTTTATCAGTCCTCTTAGATTGTGCTCACGGAGCTACCTATTCTGTTTCACCTAAAGTCTTTGAGGAGCTTGGAGCCAAGGTACATACAATAGGCACAGAACCTGACGGAATTAATATCAATCAAAATTGTGGCACCACTAATCCGGAATACATACGTGAAGAGACGCTCAAAGGAGAATATGACCTTGGAATATCTTTTGATGGAGATGGGGATAGGATTCTTTTAGTTTCAAAGGCCGGACGAGTATTAGATGGAGATGATCTTTTATATATTCTATCCAAACAACTTAATGAAGACAGTGGGATCGTTGGGACTTTGATGACTAATAAAGCTCTTGAACTTCATCTTGAAAAGGAGAATATAAGATTCAATAGAGCAGATGTAGGTGATAAATACGTCCTTCAAAGACTTTTAGATGAAGGTTGGTTACTTGGAGGAGAGCCATCAGGTCATATAATCTGTTTAGATGCTGCTCAAACTGGAGACGCAATAATAGCAGCTTTGAAACTCTTAGACGCTCTTAAACATGATAAGTTTAATGTAGATGAATCAGTAAAAGAATTTAAAAAATTTCCACAAACCTTGATTAATTTATCTGTAGATAATCCTAATAAAATCATTCTTAATGATAAATTTTGGTCTGAAGTTACTACTATAGAAAGTAGATTAAAAGAAAAAGGTAGAGTTTTAATAAGACCCTCTGGTACTGAACCTCTTATTAGAATTATGGTTGAATCAGAAAATGAAAAAGACTCAGAAGATTATTCGAATAGACTTGCAGACTTAGCTTCTAAGTTATGATAATTGCTAACTGGAAGATGAATGGGTCCAAAGAACTCATCGAAGTTTGGTTAAATTTTGTTTCTAAAAATATCAAAATTATTGATGGAAAAGATTGTATCTTCTGCCCACCAAGTTGTTATATAGACTTTTCTAAGCATCTTATAGAAAAAACAAATCAAAGCATCAGACTAGGATCTCAAGAGTTAGATTCATTACTGTCTAAACCTTTAACGGGTGGGATTACTGCAGAGATGTTGGTAGAAGTCGGTTGTAGTTTCGTGATTATTGGTCATTCAGAGCAGAGAATTCATTTAAATGAAAGTAATGAACTTCTTTCAAATAAGCTGGTAAGCGCCATAGATAACAACCTCACACCCATTTACTGTGTAGGAGAAACTGCAAAGCAAAAAAAATCTAATCAAACTAAAGAGGTTCTTTTGGAGCAGTTAGATGTTATTCAAAGTCAAATAATAGATAAATGTATAATAGCCTACGAACCAGTATGGGCTATTGGAACTGGAGAAAGTGCTGAGATTTCTTATATAGAAGAAGTTCACTCTTTCATTAAAGAAGAGTTTAAAAATACAACTGATTTCTCAAAAGAGATTTCAGTAGTGTATGGAGGTAGTGTAAACTTGGAAAATTACAAGGAAACTTATAACTCAAGTCAAGTAGATGGGCTGCTTATAGGGGGAGCTTCTTTAAATCACAGCACATTTACAAAAATATATAATATGTCATAAATTATGGAAAACTTACTCACATTCATTTACATAGTTATATCTATCTCGCTGATTTTGTTGATATTGTTACAACAAGGAAAAGGTTCAGACATAGGAAGTGCTTTTGGAGGAGGTTCTAGCAATGCTATGTTTGGTTCTGGAGGTCCCTCAAACCCTCTTACTAAAGTTACAGCTATTTTATCTGCCATATTCTTAATACTCAGTCTCTCGATAACGTATTTATCTAGAAATTCTGGAGATGAAGCTCTTGAAGTTGAAATACCAACAATAGAAGAGACTGGCATTTTACCTGAAAATAATCCTGAATAATCTTGAAGCCGAAGTGGTGGAACTGGTAGACACGCTACCTTGAGGGGGTAGTGAGCTTTGCTCGTGGAGGTTCGAATCCTCTCTTCGGCACCATAAACTTT
>MDSV01192953.1_pt1 | contig 14262 bp, 12 predicted proteins | sample 810851 | NCBI WGS metagenome assembly MDSV01 (sample SAMN05326640, study PRJNA326480) | marine metagenome | isolation source: seawater | place: Atlantic Ocean: North East | collected 2012 | reverse complement strand
CCTGCGCCTTTGGCATCATCAACGTGATGTGGCTGGAGGTAAACGAGGATCTGGACCGGCCGGATCCGGATTAGCCGGGCCGGGCCTGGTCCAGTAAAGTGCCCAGGGCCTGGGCCATGTCGCTCACCGCGTCCCGCGCCGACTGCGCGATCAGGATATTGGCAAAGCCGTGAACCATGCCCGGGAATTCCAACTGCCGCACGGCCACCCCGGCCTGCTGCAGTTTGTGGGCGTAATCCCGGCCCTCGTCCCGCAGCGGATCAAACCCGGCGGTGACCACGATGGCCGGCGGCGAGTCCTGCAGGTCCTCCGCATACAGCGGTGAAATATCCGGATGGGTGTCGTCCTGATCCGGCGGAATATAACATTCCCGATAGACCTGAATGCCCTCGTTCGTCAGCAGAAAACCATCGGCAAACAGTTGCCGGGAGCCGGCTTTACGGGGGCTGTCGGCGGAAGGGTAGATTAACAACTGCGCATCCGCCTTGCGCAGTTCACCGTGACTCAGATGGCGGGCCAACACCGTGGCCAGTTTGCCGCCGGCACTGTCGCCGGCCAGGGCAATGGCGGGATCGGACAGGCCCAACTCCCGCAGGCGGCCGATAATATCGGCGTAGGCCCGGCTCACATCATTGACCGCCGTCGGCCAGGGATTTTCCGGTGCTTTCTGATATTCCACCGATAGCAAACGGGCGCGACTGCCCGCGGCAAGTCGACGGCACAGAGTATCATGGGTGTCCAGATTGCCATGCACCCAGCCACCGCCATGGAAAAACACCACCAGGCGATCATCCGCGTGGGCGGGCTCATACAGTCGCGCCGGTAAATACGGAGGTGATTGGCACAGAAACAACTCCCGGGTTTGCATGGGCAGTGGCTCGCCCTCCACCAGGCGCACGCTGGCATTGAAGGCGTCGCGGCTGGCCCGCAGGGTGGCCGGGTCCCGTGACGGGCGCAGGGGTTTTTCCAGCCGTGACAGCTTCACCAACAGCTGCATGTCCAGATCCAGTTCCAGTCCGTCCCGGCGGATGGGGGCCCCCACCAGTTTGCGCTTAACCGCGGCGGGCAGCCGCAACAGGGTACGCAGGGTGGTGGCTCGGGCGGTCGCAAGCAGGTTCATGATGGCAGTCAACTCTTATGAATGTCCGCGGCCACCTCCAGTTCGTGAATCCCGTTTTCCACAAAATCCAACAATCGTTGCATGGAGGGCAGGGTGCGGCGGCAGGCGGTGAAGCCAAACTCCAGCTGCTCCTGATAGCTGAGCAACGTAATATTCAGTGCGATACGGTCCAGAGCGATGGACACCGGGTACATGCCTTCCAGACGGGCCCGGTTCCAGTACATGGTTTTTTTCGGGCCGGGCACATTGGAAATGATCACATTGAACGGCTGCCAGTTGGGAATCAACCCGGTGAGCATATTGAACCCGGCGGGCGCCATGGTCAGAGCGGTGTAATTGAGGGTTTCCTCCGGGGTCATGCTCTTATAGCGTTGTTTGGCTTCGTGCACCGAGCCCTGAATGGTTTCGATCCGCAGCGCCGGATCGGCGATGTGGGTCCCCAGATTTACCAGAATCATGGCAATCTGATTGCCGTTATCACTGTCGTCCCGGCGGATGGAAACCGGCACCATGGCAATCAGCGGCTTATCCGGCAAAGCATGCTGACTGATCAGATAATCCCGCAAAGCACTGCCGCAAATGGCCAGCACTACATCGTTCATGGTCCCCCGAAAAGCCTTGGCCACCCGGCGGATGCGTTCCACGGAATAGGACTGGGCGGCGAAGCGGCGGGAGCCGGTAATGGGTTCGTTCAGCAGACAATTGGGGGCCTGAAAAATGGAAACATGATTGGCATCCTTGCGCGCCTGACGGAACAGTTTGGCCATCTCGCCGGCCACCTTGGGCACCGTGCCCAGTTGTTTACCCACCTCACCAAACACCGCGCCAAACCCGGTGACCAAGTCCTGGGGCTTGATCACCTTATTGCCTTTTTTCTTCGGCGGCATGGCCCACACCGGCGGCCGATCCAGTTCCTCGGGATCGTAAGACAGGAACTTCATACAGGTTTTCATGGCAGCGATGCCGTCCATCATACTGTGATGCACCTTGGAATACACCGCAAAGCGCCGGCCGCGCACCCCTTCAATCAGATGGAACTCCCACAGCGGGCGCTCCCGGTCCATCAGATTACTGTGCTCCGCTGACACCCGCGCCAGCAGTTCCCGGATCCGGCCGGGTTTGGGCAGGGCCTCATGACGGAAATGGTGCTCCAGATCAAAGTGGTCGTCCTCTTCCCAATAGTACTGCGCCAGACGCCGGGTCAGACGCTGGCCGTAGCGGCCCTCCGGATGCTGATAGGCGCGCAGGGATTCCGCCAGTTCCGATACATATTTGGGGCCGGCACCTTCCGGGAATGAGAACAGCATCAGCCCCCCCACGTGCATGGGTTGCTGGCGCTTCTCGAGCCAGAGAAAAAGCTGATCGGCGGGGCTCAGTGGGGTCATTCAGGGGTATTCCTTCTACTATTGAGTGTTGCGGGCTCAGGCCTGAAAGGCCGGAGCAGCACCGCCGGCAGCAAAAAATATTGGTGTAACCAGTCCTGCCGGGGCTCTGACCGCTGTCATGATAGGGTAATAGTCAAAGCCAAGTCTATTGTTGGGGCAGAGTGGCGGTGAGGCAATGGCTGACTCGCCGGTCGACCATTCCCCCTCAGACATATTTTGTAGTGAATTAGATGGCCACCAACCGCCACCCAGGTGCAGTGCGAGGCGAACCGGGCTAAACTTGTTCCATGTTTAGAAAGAGTATTCATTAAGCCGATGTCTTCTAGTTTGTTTGATCGCATCCGTCCCTACCGGGACCGTGAAGTGCCTGCCGTGGTTCAGCGTTTGGTGGAATCCGACGATCTGGTACAAGCCATGATCCATGTACAGTACCCCCTGGCCCAGCGTTATCTGGAAAAACCCTTGACCCGCTTCGTGCGTTATCGGATTGAAAAAAATCTGCGGGGAATTCAGACAGTTGAGGAATTCCAGCAGCGCATGCGCCGGTTTCTGGAAGGCACCATCGAAAAGTCCATCACCGAATTTACCTTTGCCGGTCAGGAGCATCTGCAAGCCAGCGTGCCCTATGTTTTCATCAGTAATCATCGGGATATTACCCTGGATTCGGCGCTGCTGAATTACGCCCTGGTGCAGGCGGGACTGGATACCGCGGAGATCGCCATCGGCGATAACCTGCTGACTAACCCCCTGATTTCCGATCTGCTGCGGCTGAATAAAAGTTTCGTGGTAAACCGCTCGGTGACCGGGGTCAAAGCCAAATATCAGGCGCTGACTGAGCTTTCCCACTATATCAATCAGGCCAGCGCCGAAGGCCGTTCCATCTGGATCGCGCAACGTGAAGGGCGGGCCAAGGACGGGTTTGATATTACCGATCCTGCAATCCTGAAAATGCTGCATCTGTGGCCCCGCAAGCAGGGGGTATCCTTTGCCGACACCATGGCCCGGCTCAATCTGGTACCGGTCTCAATTTCCTACGAATACGATCCCTGTGACGGCCTGAAGGCAGCGGAGTTACAGGCCCGGGCCGAGGCGGACTACGTCAAACGGGATGGTGAGGACGTGGAAAGCATTCTGCGGGGTATTGCCCTGCCCAAGGGCCGGGTGCATATCGAGATTGGCGCACCGCTGCAGGAGCGCTATGCGGATTCGGAGGCCCTGGCCCGGGCCCTGGACGCGCAGATCATCAAGAATTACCGGGTATTCCCCCCCGCGCTGCTGGCCATCGAGCATCTGCTGAATCTGGGCAAGGCCATGCAATCGTTGCGGGACGATTCCATGGCCCGGTTGCAGGCCGTGGCGCAGCAGGCTGGCGAGGCCCTGTCCGGGGTGGATTCCCAGGAACTGGCCCGGCAGGCGGCGGATTTTTCTTCGCGCCTGGCCCATTATCCGGCGCAACTGCAGCGCTATATGCTGGAAATGTACGCCAACCCGCTATTGAACAAATACGATTACGCCAGCAACTGATTGTCCGAATTGGTATGGATCGTGAATAATCCCCGCAAAGCTGTTGTCCGCTGAGCGGACAGCGGGGGTAACAACCAGTTAGGGAATCCGTCAGGGGTGGCTGTGTCCGATTCAGTTTGGCAATCCATTGAAACCGGCCTGGGTGATCTGATTGCGAAGGAGGGCCTGCCCCCGGATTTCAGTGCCACCATCCAGCAGTACTACTATCCTCTGGCCCGCCAACTACAAGTGACCCAGCAGCGCCTGGGCCGCCCTTTACTGGTGGGCATCAATGGCGCTCAGGGCACTGGCAAATCGACCCTCGCCCTGTTTTTGCAGACTATGCTCAGCCAGGGGCTTGACCGCCCCTGCGTTCGCTTTTCCCTGGATGATATCTATCTGACCCGTGCCCAGCGGCAGTCGCTGGCGACCGAAGTGCATCCCCTGCTGCTGACCCGGGGCGTGCCCGGCACCCACGATATAGACCTGGGCATGGGGCTGCTGGACCAATTGCTGGCCGCCGGCGAGGACGACAATGTGCCGATCCCCGCCTTTGACAAAGCCATCGATGACCGGGCGCCCCAGGAGAGCTGGCCCCGGCACCGGGGGCCGGTATCGGTGATATTGCTGGAAGGCTGGTGCGTGGCGGCGCTGCCGGAAACCGACCTCGATGTGCTGCGGCAACCCATCAATACCCTGGAGCAGTTGGAAGACCCCGATGGCCACTGGCGGCAGTACGTCAATCAACACCTGGCCACCGACTACAAGGAACTCTTTGAGCGCCTGGATCTGCTGGTGATGCTCAAGGCCCCTTCCATGGAATGTATTCTGGAGTGGCGCACTCTTCAAGAGCAGAAGCTGGCAAACCGAATTGGTCTGCACCAAAATAGTGCGGGCGAGCTGAAAATCATGACCCCTGAACAAATCAAGCGTTTCATCATGCACTACGAACGTCTCACCCGGGCGATGCTGGCGGAAATGCCGGCCCGGGCGGATGTGTTGTTTGATATCGACGCGCAGCACCGGATAACGGGAGTGAAGTACCGTGACTGAGCGCCAAATACTGGTTTTTACCGATCTGGACGGCACCCTGCTGGATCATCACAGCTATGATCACGACGCGGCCCTGCCGGCCCTGGAGCGATTGCGGGAGGCGGAGATCCCGGTGATCCTCAACTCCAGCAAAACCCGGCCGGAAATGGAGGCCATCAAGGCCTGCATCGACAACCGTGATCCCTTTATTGTCGAAAACGGTGCGGCGGCCATTATTCCAGCGGGTAATCTGCGCAAAGATGCCGAGCTGGTGATCGCCTTTTGTGCGCCGCTGGATGAGGTCAACGAGCAGTTGTTGGCGCTAAGGGAAGCCGGTTTCCCGTTCCGCAGCTTTAACGATATGAGCGTCGCTGAGGTGGCCCAGGCCACCGGGCTGGATGAAGCTTCCGCGGCCAACGCCAAGCGGCGGATCGGTACCATGCCCCTGCAATGGCAGGGGGATGACCGGCAACTGGAGGCCATGCGCAGCCGGCTGCGGGCGGTGGGCATGCAACTGCTCAAGGGCGGACGCTTTTACCACGCCATGGGCCAGTACGACAAAGCCGATGCCATGGCGTATCTGATCAAGCGGTATCAGTCCTGTCAGCCCGACCGGGAGGTGGTCACCATCGCCCTGGGCGACAGCCATAACGACCGGCGCATGCTGGAAACCGCTGATTATCCGGTCATCATCAAGGGGGTGAATTCCGATAAACTGCATGTGGCGGGCGCCCTGCGCTCGGAGGGCTACGGGCCCGTTGGCTGGAATGAGTGTATCCAGTCGCTTTTGAATCAGTTACTGGAATGACCAGTTGCTGAGTGGCAAATCCATAAGGAAAGCAAAAGGCAACACCATGGGCGATTTCTATCAAAACGGGATCATCACCACGCTGCATAACCTGCGCAGTCGCAGCCTAGAGGATCTGGAAAAAGAATTAATGAGTTTTAAAAAGCACCGGCCCATGTCGCTGGTGTTACCGTCATTGTATTCCGAGCTGGAAGGCCCGGCCCTGCAGAATATTGTCGATGAACTGAAACAGGTGCCGTATCTGGAGGAGATCGTGATCGGCCTGGATCGGGCCGACCGCAAGCAGTTTGAGTTTGCGGTGGATTATTTTTCGGCCCTGCCCCAGCGGCACCGGATTCTGTGGAACGATGGCCCCCGGCTGAAGGCTCTGGATGAAGAGCTGCGCAAACACGATCTGGCGCCTTCGGAAATGGGTAAGGGCCGTAATGTCTGGTACTGCTTTGGTTACGTGCTGGCGGCGGACCGTTGTGAATCCGTGGCCCTGCACGATTGCGATATTCTCACTTACCAGCGGGATCTGGTGGCCCGGTTGATCTATCCGGTGGCCAATCCGAATTTCAATTACATGTTCTGTAAGGGTTATTACGCCCGGGTGGCCGATCAGAAGATGAATGGCCGGGTGAGCCGGCTGTTGGTAACCCCATTGATCCGGGCCCTGAAAAAAGTCTGTGGCCCCTCGGATTTTCTGGATTATCTGGACAGCTATCGCTATCCCCTGGCGGGGGAGTTCTCTTTTCGAACCGATGTGATCAGCGATCTGCGTATTCCCAGCGACTGGGGGCTGGAGGTGGGCGTGTTGTCGGAAATGAAGCGCAACTACGCCACCAATCGCCTGTGCCAGGTGGATATCGCCGACGCCTATGATCACAAGCATCAGGAATTATCGGCGGAGGACGCCAACGCCGGCCTGTCGAAAATGAGTACCGACATCTGCAAGGCGCTGTTCCGTAAACTGGCCACCAATGGTGAGGTATTCTCCAGCGAGAAGTTCCGCACCATCAAGGCCACCTATTACCGCATCGGCCTGGACTTTATCGAGAGCTACCAGAATGACGCCATCATTAACGGATTGCGGTTCGATCGCCACTCCGAGGAACAGGCGGTGGAACTGTTTGCCCAGAACCTGATGGCGGCGGGGGATTATTTTCTGAAAAACCCCATGGATACGCCGTTTATTCCCAGCTGGAATCGGGTGATCAGCGCCATCCCCGATATTATGGAGCGGTTGCAGGCGGCGGTGGAAGCAGACAATCAGGAGTTTGGCAGTGGCTAGCAAACAGAGTGGGGACAGTATGCTTGACGAGTTACGCAGCAAATTAGCCGGTTCACTGGAATTTATCTATCCCGACATTGATACCCAATATCTGGCAACCCAGTTGATCGAAACCATGGGCCTGGACAAAGAATGCCACCGGCCCGGGGACCACCAGAACAACTGGGACGAAGCCGAGGTGCTGCTGATCACCTATGCCGACACCATCCGCGACAATGGCAAGCCGGACGAAAAGCCCCTGGTGACTTTGCATCGCTTCCTGGAGGAAAAGCTCAAGGACAGCATCAGCTCGGTACACATCCTGCCGTTTTTCCCCTACAGTTCAGACGACGGTTTTTCGGTGATGGACTACCTGGCGGTGAATGAGTCCCATGGCGACTGGGACGACATTCGCCGGGTGGCAAAAGAATTTCGCCTGATGAGCGACCTGGTGATCAATCATATGTCCGCCCGCAGCCGCTGGTTCGACAACTTCAAAAAGCGCATTGACCCGGGCAAGGATTACTTTTTTGAGGCCAGTCCGGAAGACGATCTGAGTGCGGTGGTGCGCCCGCGAACCTCACCCCTGCTCACCGAAGTGCAAACTGAGGATGGCGTGCGTCACGTTTGGTGTACCTTCAGTGAAGATCAGGTGGATCTTAATTTTAAAAATCCCCAGGTGTTGCTGGAGTTTGTGAATATTATTCGCCAATACATGGAAGTGGGGGTGGAAATATTTCGCCTGGATGCGGTGGCGTTTCTGTGGAAGGAGGTGGGCACCCCCTGTATTCACCTGCAGCAGACCCACGAAATCATCAAGGTGCTGCGGCTTTTGATCGAGCATCGCAACCCCAGCGCCGTGATCATCACCGAAACCAACGTACCCAACCGGGAAAACCTCACCTATTTCGGTAACGCCAACGAAGCCCATGTCATCTACAACTTCTCATTACCGCCCCTGGTAATCTATACCCTGATCTCCGGAGATTGCCGGCATTTGAAGACCTGGCTGATGAGCATGCCGCCCGCCCAGATGGGCACCACTTACCTGAATTTTATTGCCTCTCACGATGGCGTTGGCCTGCGTCCCACTGATGGTCTGCTGAATGAGGAGGAGAAGGGACAACTGGTGGGCGCCATGCAACAATTTGGTGGCCGGGTCACCTTTCGCCGCGCCCGGGAAGGCTTCGACAAACCCTATGAAATCAATATCAGCCTGTACGATGCCATGAAGGGCACCATCGAAGGCGGGGCTGACAAATGGCAACTGCAGCGTTTTGTCTGCGCCCATGCCATTATGCTGGGGCTGGAAGGGATACCGGCATTCTATATTCACAGCCTGCTGGGGTCGGAGAACGATTACGCCAAACTGGAAAATACCGGCCGTAACCGCTCCATTAACCGCAGCCAGTGGGATATCAACCAGCTGCAGGAACAACTGGAAAACAAATTCAGTCACCACAGTAAGGTCTATCAGCAGCTTACCGAACTGATCGCCATCCGTCGCCGTCAGCCGGCGTTCCATCCCAACGCCACTCAGTTCACCCTGCACCTGGGTTTGCAGATCTTTGGCTTCTGGCGCCAGAGCATGCGGCGGGATCAATCCATTTTCTGTATCTACAACATCAGCCCGGAAACCCAGCAAGTGGCTCTGAGCGATATCAATCTGATTGGCACCGATCACTGGCACGACCTGATCTCCGGCATGAAAATCGAAGATCAGAGTGGCAGCCTGACTCTGACCCCGTACCAGACACTCTGGCTATCCAACAAATAGCCGCCCACCACCTGCCATGGGTGCGCTGACATGCTAGAATCGCCCCCGCGAAACCAGGGGGGGGTGGTCAGGAGTGTTAAGTGACAGCAAGTACAGCCTATGATGTGGTGGTAATCGGCGGCGGCGCCGCGGGGCTGTTCTGTGCCGCCCAACTGGGGCAGCGGGGCCAGAGGGTGGCGGTGTTGGAACGCACCGCCAAGCCCGGCAAAAAGATTCTGATGTCCGGTGGCGGCCGCTGCAATTTCACCAATATGTATACCGAACCGGACAACTACCTGTCCGCCAATCCGCACTTTTGCAAATCCGCCCTCAGCCGCTATACCCCCTGGGATTTTATTGGCCTGGTGAGCGATCACGGCATTCCCTATCACGAGAAAAAACTGGGGCAATTGTTCTGCGACCATTCCGCCAAAGACATATTGAATATGCTGCTGCGGGAGTGCGAGCGGGGCGGGGTTAACCTGATCACCCACTGTGAAGTGGCGGAGTTGGAAGCGTCCGGGGGCTTCCGCCTGCGTACCAATCGCGGACTGATGACCGCCGCAGCCGTGGTCATCGCCACCGGCGGCCTGTCCATTCCCACCATGGGAGTAACGCCCTACGGCTATGACGTGGCCCGCCAGTTCGGCCACCGGATTCAGCCCACCCGGGCCGGACTGGTACCCTTCGTTTTCACCGACACCCTGAAACAACTGTGTGCCGAATTGAGCGGCGTGGCGGTGGATACTCGTATCGCCACCGACAGCGCCGAATTTCGCGAAAACATTCTTTTTACTCACCGGGGGCTGTCCGGCCCCGCCGTGCTGCAGGTTTCATCCTACTGGGAGCCTGGTACCGCCATCAGTATCGACCTGTTGCCGGAAGCGGGCCCCCCAGGATGGCTGCAAAAGCAGAAAGCCAAACAGGGAAAACAGCGGCTACGCTCGATACTCAGCCAGCACCTGCCGAAAAAACTGGTGGCGCAACTGGAAACTCTGTGGTGGCAACCCCGGGCGGAAACGCCTCTTGGGGAATGGCCGGATCAGGCCTTGCACGCGGTGGAAGCACAACTACATCGGTGGCAGCTAACCCCCGCCGGTACCGAGGGTTATCGCACCGCCGAGGTGACGCTGGGGGGCGTGGCCACCGATGACCTGTCCTCGCAAACCATGGAAAGCCGGCTGCAACCGGGGTTGTTTTTTATTGGGGAAGTGGTGGACGTGACCGGACACCTGGGGGGATACAACTTTCAATGGGCCTGGGCTTCGGCGTTTGCGATGGCTAATGGGATTTGAGTGGATTCTACCGCGATTCCACGCTTCCTGATTCCAGTCTTGGCTCTCCAAAAAAGCGCCGACAGTTCCCCTAAAAACTTTTCTTATCAATGGCTTACCCTGTCAGAATTATGACAACGAATATCGTTGACTGATGCTCGTTTGTCCGCTATAAAATTTCGTCGCTAACCGTACTATGATTACAGAACCGACTTACGGATTTGCCGCCAACTTGTGAGGATATTTATATGAGCAAAAGTCGACCTGAAGCCACCGGCGAGCAGAGCGTCATCATCTCCGGCAGGAAAGTAAAACTGGCTGCCCCAGGGGCTGCCAAACGATCCGCGGACAAGGTGAAACAGCAGTACGCCCAGGCCCTGGAGAACCTGAAGAACCGATGATTGACCTGGATGACCTGACTCATCTGACTGCCCTGGAGATACGAGCCATCCACGATTCCATCTTGATGGGTAATCCCGGGCTCAAGGGCTCACGACCAGACCTGTCTGTTGATTCCCTGATAGGCCGGATCCACACCAACTTAGCTTATCAGCCGGCCGCCTCCATCGCCGAAGTGGCTGCCCTATACGCAGAGGTCATCGCCAGGGGTCATGTGTTCAATGACGGCAACAAGCGAACCGCACTGGTTTGCATGCTGACTTTTCTGGATCTTAATGGCTACACGCTGAAAGCGGATCAAAATGCCGTTGCGGACCAGATGGTGGATCTGGCCGAAGGCAAGCTGGGGCGCCAGCTGTTCTCTACCTGGCTTGCGCCAAAGTTGCTTAGCCATTGAACGTCTCCGAAGAACTTTATGGCATGGAACAGTTCATGCTACAAGGTGTGAATCGGGGTAGAACCACTTAATAGAAGCCCGGTGGGATGCGGCTCATACTGTAGACATCGATATGAGTCGTGCAACAGACCGAGAAATTATAGCTTACGCCCAAAAAGAAAAACGCATCTGTGTCACGCTCACCAAAACACCCAAGCATAAACAGTCACCAGAAGAATGCAGCTCATATTAATCCAGACTCCCGCTTTTATCATATCTCTCTGCTGAATATAGCCGGAGCCGAACACAATGGCATTGGGTGGCGTGGCCACCGGCAGCATAAACGCGCAGGAGGCGGACACGGCAATAATAGTGGCGAGCATCACCGGCGACACGCCCAGGCTTTCCGCAATGGCGGCAAACACCGGCACCAGTAGGGCCGCGCTGGCGGTGTTGCTGGCGAATTCCGTGAGGAATACCACAAAGGCCACGATACTTAACAGTGAGAGAAATGGCCCCACCTGATGCAGAAAATCCCCAATGGAGTTGGCCAGAAATACGCTGGTACCGGTGGCTTTCAGCACGGCGCTTAAACACAGGCCGCCTCCAAACAGTAACAGCACACCCCAGTCAGCGGTGGCTTCGATATTCCGCCAGCGCACCACCCCAAACAGGGCCACCAGAATAATGGCATTGATGGCGATAATACTGTCCAGTTTGGGGATGCCACCCAGTAGCTTGTTCAGCACTCCGCTGAAGATCCAGCACAGTGCCGTGAACAGAAAAATAATCAGGGTGGCGATACGGGTGGAGGTCCATTGCATGGGTGTCACTTCCGCCTGGAAACGGTGGTTCAGGTCCGGTTTGACGATAACGTACAGCACCAGCATTGCCACCGGCAGCAGGATCAGTGATACCGGCATGGCCAGTTGCATCCAGCCAATGAAGTTGAGGTTGGCCTGGGCGGCGGCAATGGCGTTCGGCGGGCTGCCCACCATTGTGCCTATGCCACCGATACTGGCGCAGTAGGCGACCCCCAGCAGGACAAACACATAGGTGCGCCGGTGTTCCCGGGGATCGAGCTGGCTCAGCATGCCCAGCACCAGGGGCAGCATCATGGCGGTGGTGGCGGTATTGCTGATCCACATGGAGAGGCCGGCGGCCACCGCGAACATCATCACCACCGCGTACTTAAGCTGGCCCCGGGCCAGTACCAGCACCTTGTTGGCGATGGCAACATCAAGCTTTTGCACATGCAGTGCCGCTGCCAGGGCAAAGCCCCCCAAAAACAGAAAGATAATCGGATTGGCAAAACTGGTAAGTGCTGCCGAGGTGTCAAAGACGTCAAGCGCCACCGCCAGCACGGGCACCAGTAACGCGGTAATCGTAACGTGCAGGGCCTCGGTCAGCCACAGAATGCCCACGAACACCAGGATGCTGAGGCCGGTCACTATTTCGGGCTCCATGGGTAGTGTCCGCATCAGGATCACGAACAGGGCAAGGTCCGCCAGGATAATCAGGTGTTTTCGATTCAACAGTGGAGCTGAGGGGGGCGGATCAGGCGTGGGCGGAGGTGCGGTTTGCGGCATGGGTTGTGAAGTTCCCGGTTATTCATGTTTGGCGACTTACGACATTACACCAATCACGCCTTTCTATACAGCCACACAGAGGTTCCCCAGAGTGATTGTTCCTTAGTATTGCCCACCATCAAAGCCTTTCACCGGGACTTGACCGTAGATAAAGTATCGCCCAACTAAAAAAACCCTGGCCGGATTGTAAAAACACGCCACGACCGCGTCGCCAGCGGGTCTTAGCCTCCAAACCTTTCGGTACCCTGTCGGCTCGGCGTCGCCGCTATAATATGTCAGCAAGATATAGAATCAGGCAAGAAATTCAGCGGAACGCTCTAACAATAATCTGGTCCATGCGTCAGAATAGTCTCAAATAAGCCGGGTGTCGCCGGCCATAGCAAAGCTCATCCTGACAGACTGTAAAGGAGATACCGCAATGATTTTGGAAGAGACCTTCACCCTCGCCAACGGGGTGCTTATTCCCAAGCTGGGCCTGGGTACCTGGTTTATTAAAGATGACAAGGCCGCCGACGCGGTGCGGGAGGCGGTAAAGCTCGGATACCGGCATGTGGATACGGCCCAGGCCTATGGCAACGAGGCCGGAGTCGGCGAGGGCGTGCGCTCCAGCGCGGTACCCCGGGACGAGATTTTCCTCACCACCAAGCTGGATGCGGGTGTAAAAACCTATGACAAAGCCGTGGCTTCCATCGACAGCTCCCTGCAGACCCTGGGGCTGGATTACATTGATCTGATGATTATTCACAGCCCCCAGCCCTGGAAGGAGTTTGGCGGCGACGATCGGTACTTTGCCGGTAACCTTGAAGCCTGGAAGGCGCTGGAGGAGGCCTATGAGGCGGGCAAGCTGAAGGCCATTGGGCTGTCAAACTTCCAGCAACAGGACGTGGATAACATCCTGCAGGATTGTAATGTAAAACCCATGGTGAACCAGATTCTGGCCCACATCAGTAACACCCCGCTGGAGCTGATTCAGTACTGCCAGCAACAGGATATTCTGGTGGAGGCGTATTCCCCCATTGGCCACGGTGAACTGTTGAAGAATGACCAGATCACCACCATGGCGGAAAAGTACCAGGTGTCTGTGCCGCAATTATGCATTCGCTACACTCTGCAGCTGGGTCTGCTGCCGCTGCCGAAAACGGCGAATCCGGAACACATGAAGAGCAATGCCGAACTGGACTTTGAGATCTCCGACGCGGATATGGAGTCACTCAAACAGATGGAGCCCATCAAGGATTACGGTGAAGCCAGCAAGTGGCCGGTGTTTAAGTAGATTGGCCGGGTGGCTGGGTCCGGCTCAGTCGTCCCAGCGCCTATAACCGGGTATGGAAACATAGCGTTCGGAGAACTTTCCCTGCTCTGCCCGTTGATGACAGGCGCCACAGTTACTGAAGCTGCCCACTTCCGGATTGTTGGTCACCATGGATCTGGACAGCTCGTGGTGCTCATGTCTGAAATAGGGCAGTCCGGAAATCCGTAGCGGGACCTCCCCTTTGGCGTAGCGGGCGAAACGGGATCGGTCCGGCGCGCTGTGGGTCACCAGATAACGGGCAATGTTGGCGGTGGTGACCGGTGCCAGTTCGGCGTTTTCGCCAAAGTGGTCTGCAAGGCCGGACATCAGAGTGGCCCAGGATACCGCGGGCAACAGCCGCGGTGGGTAAGCCAAATGGCAGCTGCCGCATTCGGCCTGATAGTTGATGGCAGCCAGGCGGTCGGCGGTAGTTTCCCTGGAGCCAGCGTTCGTGGCTGGCTGTTGGCTTTGGTATTG
>MDSV01118911.1_pt1 | contig 14263 bp, 14 predicted proteins | sample 810851 | NCBI WGS metagenome assembly MDSV01 (sample SAMN05326640, study PRJNA326480) | marine metagenome | isolation source: seawater | place: Atlantic Ocean: North East | collected 2012 | reverse complement strand
CAATATCATTAACTCCATCTCCATTCAAATCTCCAATCAAATTTACACCATAACCAAACAAATCACCTTCATCCAACTCTCCAGAAAAATTTCCTTCAGTTGATGAAATTTTTTGTTCAGACTTGACTGTACCATCTGAATTTAACAATAGAATGTATACTGCACCATGTGTAGATCCTCCATCATCATCTCCCATCGCACCTACAGCAATATCATTAACTCCATCTCCATTCAAATCTTCAATTTTGGAAACTGATATTCCAAAGCGATCACCCTCTTCAATTGTAGTCTGTAAATTTCCATGAGAGTTTGAAATTTCTTGTGATGATTTGACTGTACCATCTGAATTTAAGAAAAGTACATGCACTGCACCAATACGAGTATCTGGTCTATCTGGTGAATAATTACTATGTGCACCTACAGCAATATCATTAACTCCATCTCCATTCAAATCTCCCATACCTGTAACTGCATTACCCCAACAATCTCCACTTTCTATATCTTCATGAAAATTTCCTTCAGTTGATGAAATTTTCTGATGTGATTTGACTGTACCATCTGAATTTAAGAATAGAATGTATACTGCACCTGTGTTATAGCCTCCATCATCATCATGATATGCACCTACAGCAATATCATTAACTCCATCACCATCAAAATCACCTATGTTTGATATTGAACGACCAAATGCATCATGTGGTTCTATATCTCCATAAAAATTTCCTTCAGTTGATGAAATTTCTTGTGATGATTTGACTGTACCATCTGAATTTAAGAATAGAATGTATATTGCACCAATAGGTTCGCCATTTTGATTGTCATATGGTGCACCTACAGCAATATCATTAACTCCATCTCCATTCAAATCTCCAATTGATGAAATTGTATATCCAAATTGTTCCTTTTCTTCAAGGTTAAATTTATCCAGAGTCTGTGCATTTACAGTTGGTAGTAATATGATCAATATGCTCAATAAAATTAAAATTTTCATAAAACAATTTCATAACACACCTTAATAATAATTAGTGATAATTCTTCAAAATAGAATAATTAAAAATTTTAATCATGAAATATAAGGAAATAACGCTTAAAATGTCAAATATCAAAAATCTAACATGAAACAAAACGTAATTTTTATTCTAATAGATGGTTGTAGGGCCGATAAAATTTTCGATAAAGATAGTACAGCAAAAAAACCTAACATTGATTTATTAATAAAAAATGGAATTTCATTTACTAATGTTTTCTCATCTGTTGATGGAACAACAATGTCTTTAAATTGTTTATTTAATTCACTTTATCCAACAAAAACAGGATTACGTACAAAGAAAGTGATTCTAACAAATAAAAATTTCTTAGAACAATTGAAAAATAATGATTATCATATTTTTGGTTACATTCCACAGGTGTCATCTTTTAATTCAATGATAGATCTTTTTGAAAATCCGAATAGTACATATTTTGCAGGACCTCCTGTAAAACATATTTCTGAAATACATAGTGAAATTAATAAAATAATTAATACAATTGAAAAAAAAGTTCCTTGGTTTTTGTTTATTCATTTATTAGATAATTCGTCATTGAGACAAGAATCTTCTCCATATGGAATTCCAGAATTTCTTGATGATGAATTTGGGAAAACACCTTATGAAAAAATGCTATCATCAATCGATTTTGGTATTGGCAAAATTCTAGAAAATATTGATCTCAAAAAAACAACTATAATTTTAACAGCAGATCACGGTTCATTAATACCACATGAAAATTTAGGATATACTGATTTTGAACCTGATTTTAAAAATGAATTAAAGATTGGTAAAAAATTAATGCCAAAATCAACTCATAAAATTGGAGGTAAATTATTTTCAAAAGCACGTGACTTAGTTAGAGAAAGAAAAATGAAACAAGCTACAGAAGGCCTAACATGGTATCAAGAGCGTTCACGTTTACCATACTTTAAACAATCACTGTATGACGAAAATATTCACATTCCTTTAATAATTTCAAACTCAGAAATTGTACCAGAAAATAGAATTGAATTGATGAGTAATATGGATACTTTTCCCACAATTTTTAATATTTTAGGAATAAAAAATACTAAAGAAAATATTGATGGATATAGTTATTTTCCTACCGTAAATGAACAAAAAATTAATGAAAAAATGATCTTTCTTCACACAATGCCTCATGAAAATCTAGAAGATGATGATGCAGAAGGTATACGAACAAAAAAATATAAATTTTTAAGATCTTCATTAGATTCACAAAAAAATCGTTATTTATATGACGTTGAAATTGATAAATTTGAAAATAATAATATCATAGAAGAAAATCCTGATATTGTAAAAGAATTAGAGAAAAAAATTAGTGAAATAAAATCATTATCTAATGAAAAAATTGATGATATTTCTGATGATGAAATTAAAAAAATTGAGAAAGAATTAAAAAAATTGGGTTACATGTAATCATTTTTTATCCAAACTCGAATTAGGGTACGCTTAAAATTCTCATCTTCATAATCTTCAAAACTAGTTCTACCATGAAGAATTCTATGATTGTTAAAAAATACCATATCTCCAGATTTTAATTCATAATCTAATGCTAAATCTTCGTCTTTGGTAATCTCATCAATTAAATTTAAAGAATCAATCTGAATATCTGATAATTCTTTACCTTCGATCTTGAAACCATCATTAATGTAGTTCCGCAAATATCTAAAACGTAATTCATTATTATTATATGAAAAAATTGGCTGAAACACTGTTGGTGATTCATTTTCTTTGTATTCTCCTCTTTTATCAAAATAAAATTTTTCATACAATTCATCTAGGAATCTTGGACTTTTTCTTTTAATTTCATTATGTATTGAGTATGCACTCAAAAATTTATTGATACCACCTTTCTTTGCAGGATTTATACATAATAATCCTACAAAATCTGGAACATTATCCCATTGTGGACTATCGGTATGATATGATCCACCTTCTTTTGTCTGATGATATCTTCCTCCAGTTTTCATTGATTTACCTTCATCTTTTATCAAAACAAATTTTTCATTTTGAATATTTTGTACATATAATTTACCTAACATTTGTGATATTATTGAATAAATGTATTCTAATTCTTTCTTTGAAAATTCTGAGAAAATTTTTCCATCAATAATAAAAAAGCCACATCCTTCTTGAAGAATTTTTTTAATTTGTAAAATTTCATGTTTTAAAAATTTAAAATTTTCTATATCTTGAGATGATAACATAGATCTATTTTCTAAAATTGAACAAACAGTGTCTTCCTTTAACCTTACAAAAAATTTATCTTTTGAATTAACTAATAATTTGTTCCATGATAAATTCTCATCTTCAACAATATCCATTAACCTTGCATTCATATCCTTCATAAAAATATTGTATATTTTAGTTAAGCTTATACAAAATTCGTAAAAATAATATACACTATTTCTATAGTAACTTATCTTGAAGAAAAATATTATCTTCATATGTGTAGATGGTGGAAGAGCAGATAGAGCGATAAATTCACAAACTATACAAAATTTTCAAAGAAAAAACTCTATTTTCTTTTCACAAATAATTACTTATGCACCATATACTAATTCTGCTTTACATGCTATGATTAGTGGTTCGTATGGAAATAGAACTGGATGTTTTAGTTATTGGCATTCACATAAATTCAATCATTCTAAATTTAAAACAATTATAGATTATTTACATGATGATGGATATTATACATGTGCAGATGTTCCATCTGATTTAATAATGCCTAGAAAAAATTATGATGAATATTATGTTTCTGACGAAAGTGAAATAGATCTACGATCACATCACTCAGATTTACTAAATAAGATGAAAAGTAAATTTGATGATGATCAACCATTTTTCTTACATTTACACTATAGTGGAATTCATGAAGGAATACGAGATTCAGTTTTGAAATCTTTCACAAATTATAGTCCTGAATTCTTTGAAAATAAAAAACAAAATGAAGATAGATACGATGTGTTGTTCAATGATGCTGAAAAATATCTGGAATACATTCATCAAAAACTTATTGATTTGAATCTACTTGAAAATTCCATTATAGTAATTTTCTCAGATCATGGAATGAGTCTTGGTGAAAAATTTGGAGAAAGAGCTTATGGTGCACTTTGTTATGACTCAACAATCAGAGCTTTCTGTCTCTATTATTCAACAGATCTAGCTCATAAAGAAATAATTTCACAGGTAAGGAGTGTAGATATTATGCCTACTATACTTGAACATTTAGGTATAAATCTTGATTATGAACTTGAAGCGATTGATGGGATTTCCTTATTTCCTTTAATTAATGGTGAAACAATAAAAGAAAATTATGCATTTACAGAAACTGGAAATCCATTAGAAACTAATGTTCCTCCAAAGAAACCAAATACAAAATCAATACGAACTTCAGAATGGAAATTAATTGTGAACGAGTATGATGACACTAAAGAATTGTATAATCTAAAAAATGATAGCTTGGAAGAAAATAATTTAATTAACACTGGACTAGAAATTGAAAGTAATTTGTGGGAAGAATTTTTGAATAATCAGAAAAAAGCTATATACTAATTCATTAAAAAATTTTTCTTGATTCATTAAGATCTTCTAAAGTATCAATTTCACACCATTTTCCTGATATGGATGTAGAATTCAGAATAAAATCTCTATTAATTAGTTCTTGAAGCATATCTGAAATAATACCTTCTTTTACTGATGGTGATTCGTGAAATTTTCCATCATGATTATTTTGTAATTCAGAATAAATTCTTAAAAATTCTTCTATACTATTTTTATTGAATTTAACTAAACCAATGAATTCTCCAACAATCATCTCTGGTATTATGTCTAAATTTTTTCTATATCCAATTTTTAAAACTCGTTCATCTTCAGTTATGACATTACACACATGATCTACTAAAAATTTTGATTTATTTTTGTATGATTTTTCCCAATTCATATCAACAGCCAATGAAATTTCATGTTTAGATTCAATTAATTGTTGAATGATCTCATCATCAAATATTATATCTCCATAAGAAATAATGACATCATCATTCATTTCATATTTTGCTTCAATTAATGAATAGAGAATGTTGTGTGGAAAGGGTTTCTTACCTGAAATGTATTTGATATCTTTAAATGAATATTTTTCTGGAAACCCTCCAATAACTAACACTATGTCATTTATTCCATTTTTTTTAAATGAAGAAATCTGTCTTTCAATTATGGATTTACCATTAACATCAACTAACCCTTTTGGTAATGTTTTAGTAATATCTCCTAGTCTTGAACCAACACCTGCAGCAAGAATAATTGCTTTCATCAGTTAATTGTTTTTTTTATTGCATATTTTTTATGCTTTTCCCAAAATTTTGATTCATACATTAATGCTGCAGCTATAGTTTTTCCATCTAAAATTTTCCCATTTTTAATTAATCGTAAAAGTTTTTCAAAATTAATTTTTACTACTTCTATAAATTCATCGTCATCTTTTGGTTTTGGTTTTTTTATTTTTTCAACTTTGGTACAAACAAAACAATGAATTGTTAGTGTGCTATATCCCACATTTGGATAAATTGTAACTAAATGTTTGATTTTTTTTACTTTATACCCAGTTTCCTCTTCAAACTCTCTTGCTGCTGCTTTTTTAAGAGTCTCATTTCTTTCAATTTTTCCTCCCGGAATTTCTAATAATTTACCTTGTGGAAAATGATTCTGGTTAATTAAAATTACATCTCTACCATCAAATGCTAAAACAACTGCTCCATCAGTTTGATCAATTATTTCACGTTTAATTTTTTTCCCATCAATTTTGATATCATGAATATTTACATTGAATGCTTTACCATTGTAAACTTTCTTTTTGTTCAGAGAATGATTTACTTCCTTTGTTATTTAATCTTGTTGTATCATAGTTTAGTTTTATAATTAGTTCAAAATTTATTATTATGTTTTAATATTAAACTATATGAATCTGAATATTTTACAATTAACAGATTTTCATATATTTGCAGATCGTCAAAAAAAATTTTTTGGTATTCCAACTTATGAAACACTAAAAGATGTTTTAGACAAAGTTAAAAAATTAAATATTAAATTTGATCATTTGATAATCACAGGAGATCTTACGTCTGATGAAACAATTGAAAGTTATGAAAATGTGAAAGAGATAATTAAAAAGAAATTTTTAAGTTGTAAAATTATTCCTGGAAACCATGATGATAGAAATTTAATTCGAAAAGTTTTTCCAGAATGTGTAGAAAATTCTACTGGACCAATAAATTTTTCAATATTAACTAATTCATGGCAATTAATTGGAATAGATACTCATGTTACAGGAGAGCTTTATGGTATTGTCACTACTCAGACAATTGAATGGTTAAAAAATTTATTAGAACAAAATAAGAGTAAACCTACTATCATATTTCAACATCATCCTCCAATTCCTGTTCAAACAAAATGGGTAGATATGTTAGGTCTTAAAAACTCGTCAGGTTATATTGAATTATTAAAAAATAATCCTCAAATTCATATAGTAAGCTGCGGTCATGTTCATCAAGAATTTTCTGGAAAATTAGAAAATATTTCTATATTGACATCTCCATCAACTGGTCTTCAATTTAAAAAATCTACTGATATGTTGGAATGTGATACTCTTCCTCCTGGATTTAGAACCTTTTGTTTGAATGATAATGATTGGAATTCACAAGTTATACGACTTGATAAATTAAAATTTCACCCATCGGATAATTAATACTAAATTTTAGATATAATGTAGCATTTGTTCATCAGTTACATTACTTGCGTGTTTTATAGGACGTCTCCAAAGACTCTCCACTGCAATCATTCTCATAGCCTTACTTCTTCCTACTTTTGTATCTCCGAACATATCTACTGTATCTTGAACAGATTTGTATTGTTCATCTGTTAGATTGAATGAAATTTCTAATGGTTTTTCAAGTTTAAATTCTGATAAAGGCATTGATCCATCTAGCCATTTTATTATATCATAAGAAAATTCAAATTTTGGATTTGTTGACATGCGATCTATGCCCATTGTATTGTGGGATACTCCATGACAATAATTCGCAATTTGTGAAAACTCTATTTCTGTACTTGAATCATACTCTTTTGATTCAACTAGGATACTTCTTGCTATGTTCAAAATATAGTCTCCCCATGAATCCATATGTTCAGAAGTAGTTTCGGCCAAATAATGATACATTACATTAATTCCTTCGTCACCATCCAATAGTTTTTGATAATTCTCATCTTTTTGATAATATTCTAAGATTTCTTCTTTTGAATCCCATAATTCATTACGTGTTGATTGTTCAAAGCGATTAAACAATTCCTGAATCTCTTTAGGTGCTGTGTTTATGTTATCTTTAATTTTAAGATAAAAATCAAATACATCAATATTGTATTCTTTAAGGAATTTTAGTATTGGATCATAAACAATACCTCTTCCTGTTACATAAATTATGAATGCTAGTATACGCACTTGTACATATTCATCTATACTCATGTTATCATTTCCTACAGCTACTTCTTCAATTTCTACAACTCGTTTACCATTACTTAATTCCACGAAGTCTCTTTGTAATACTCTGAATTTTGAAATGAATTTCCATTTTTTTCTTTCATCAGGAGTTGCCATTTCAGAACCATCAAGTAACATACAAGTATGAACTTGGATCTCATCCATATTTGCATGAACTAAATTCTTTAATGTTTGAACTTCCTTTTCATAAGTATCTCCTGGCAATCCTGAAATTACTTCAGATCTAGTTAATAGTCCTGATTTTTTTATCTCAGGCCCCATTGCGAGCATTTGTTCTTTACTAATATTCTGCCTCTTGATATTATGTACCACTTCTTCATCCATTGATTGAACAGACATTACCAATCTAATTGAACTACTTAATTTTTTAATAGCTTTAATAATTTTCTCTTTTGAATTTTTTCCAGTTGAAACAAGTATAAAATGTGGAAAATTATTTTTCTTTTGATGGTCTGCAATATGATCACAAGTTTCCTGATCACGTGGATACATTCCAAAATTTAAATCACTTATTAGTAAATTGTGTGTGTTCTCTGGAACCATTTTTACAAAATAATCAATTTCTTCTTTTACTCTTTCTGTAGAAAATGAAGTAACTCTATTTACATCAGTTTTTCCATCTGTACAAAATGTACAACGAAAAGGACAACCTCGATTTGTTTGTAACATCGGTGAAAGTTTCCCATCAAAGAATTTATCCATTAATCCCGTTGTATATGGAGAAGGTATTTCGTCAAGCTGTTTTATTCGTATTGTAGGAATACTAAATTTAAGTTTCCCATCTTTATCCAATGAAATACACCCATCAATTACTTGTGATAATGTAGTTGATCTTATTTCATCAAGTGAATTAGCTGTTAATGCACTTTCAATAATATTAGAAAATCCAGTTTCTCCATCAACAGGTACATAAAAATCAAGTTCAGGATGTTCTTTCATGAACTTCTCTTGAGATGGAAGATCAACTGGAAAATTTGGACCTCCCATTACTGTTAGTACATTAGGTTTTGTCTCTCTAAGCATTTTCATTAATTCTACACTGACATTGTGACCCCAACAATAATTGCTCATTCCCAAAATGTCTGGCGGTGAATTCTGTATCGCTGAATCTAGATCATGAATATATTTGAAAAGAGTAATTTCCACTTGATCACCAAATATTTTTTTACAATATGCCGCAACATATCCTACATTCAACGGCATAGCTTCAGACGCTAAAGTTACAGTGTCATATGTTAGATCCGCTAAATAGATTTTTAGAGGCTTGCCGAATTTTTTCAAAGAACCTTTCTTGATAATATCCATATATAAGTAATATTGAGAAATTTTACTAGTAAATTGATCTATTCAAACATTTTTCTCGCTAAATCCAAATCCTGTGGGGTATCTATCTCGCACCATTTACCTTCCAAATGAACTGCTTCCATCTCAACACCATTTTCAAATAATTCTTGTAGTAAATCAATAATTTTTGCTTTTTTCAAAGAATCTGCATAATGAAATTTTCCAGAATGACTCATTTCTAATTTCTCATATGTTTGAATTATTTTTTTAACTGCATAAAAGGACAATTTGAATAATCCTGAAAATTCTGCAATAATACTTCCTTCATCAAATTCAGTAGATTTTCTAAATAATTTTATAATTTTTCCATCCTTGATGGCAATGAAATCAGACATGGTTGGTGAATTATCCATTCTTTTTTCATATGATTTTTTCCAATCATGATCCACTCCTATTACAATATCATTTTTAATATTCAAAACTTGCTTCAAAATTTTATCTTCAAAAATTATATCTCCAAACGAAATAATTACATCATCATCAATTTTTTTACGAGCAGTTAATAGACTAAATGCCTGCTCAACTTCAGCATAATCTGGATTAAAAACATATTCAACATCTTCTAAATCAAATTTATGATTTTTGTAACCAGTAATGACTATAATTTCGTTAATACCACATTTTCTAAATGAATCAATTTGTCTTTCAATTATAGATTTTCCATTGACATTAATCAGAGGTTTTGGTATTTCTTTTGTAAGCTTACCCAATCTTGAACCAACTCCTGCAGCAATAATTACAGCTTTCATTTCTTCTTCTTTAATGAACTCATGAATCTTTTTTTAATAAATTCTGGTTCTAATGATACTCTTGTACTTCGTTCTTTACTTGTTGAAATTTTAATAACAATCATTATAGATTTGTTAATTTTCTTGATCTTTTTTAGACAATTTTTTAAAGAATTTTTATTTTTTATAACAAATATTTTATAATTACATATTTGACCAAAATTTGAAATATCAATTTTACTTGAAGATGTTGGTTGTCCACCAGTAGATTCATGACTACTATTATCAAAAATAATATGTACTATGTTCTTAGGTTGTAAATATCCTATCGTAACTAATGAACCTAAATTCATTAGAATATTTCCATCTCCATCAAAAACAAATATTTTCTTTCTAGAATTTTTTAGAGCAACTCCCAATCCTATTGAAGATGCCAATCCCATAGAACCAATCATATAAAAATTTGAATTCTTTTCTTTTAATTCAAACAAATCTCTACTCATAAACCCATTTGCAGAAATAATTGGTGATTCATCAATTTGTTCTAATACAATTTCCATTGCTTCTTTTCTAATCATGAAATTCCCTCTTTACAATTAATGCGCATGGAGAATCATTCTTAATTTTTTTAAGAGCCCAATTGCAATTTTTTTCCCAATTAGTTTCAGAAAGAATTTTTGAAGGTAATTCAATAGTTCTGAGTAATTTTGGTTGAATTTTTCCAATCATTGTATGTTCTGGAGCATCATCCTTCAGATATCCTCTCCATCCAATCAAAAAAATCATTGGAATTTTATATAATTTTACTAATGACGTGATTGTACTAAGTGAATTTGCAAATCCTGCATTTTGCATAAAAACTAAAGAATTACTTCCAGATAGGGACATTCCACTTGCAATTCCAATTGCTTCTTCTTCTCTTGTAGTGATAATTATTTTTTGTTTTTTTAATCCATATGATATGAATTCTTTTAAAGTTGAATCTGGAACACCAACAAAATTTTCTATATCATTCTTTTGTAAAAAATTGAAAACTTTTGTTTGAAATGTTTTTCTCAAGAGATATAACCTAATTTTCTCAATTTTTCTTCAATATCTTTTTCTTGAGACTTTATCTCAAACATTTCTTGTAATTTAAAAATATCCTCCATTGATGACATTTTATCTTGTATGTTATCCATATTATTAGCATTTTTCATTTTGGTTAAAAGATCTGTTAAAGCCATATGTGCAGCACGTAATGTTTGATTAGCATAAATTACCATTTTAATATTATGAGAAATTAACTCATCTATATTTACTGAATAGTATGTTGTTGGTATTGCAACTAACGGTGAACTTCCTTTCCATGATTCTGAAAATTTAAAAATTTCTTCTGGAGAAATTTTTTTAGAATGAATTAAAATTAAATCTGCACCAGCTTTTTCATAAGCATATGCTCTTTTGAGTGCTTCATCCATGCCAATACCTGAAATGAGTGCTTCTACTCTTGCAATTATTGAAAATGATTTATTTTGTTTTGCTTCATTTGCAGCTAAAATTTTAGCAACAAAATCTTTTTCTGACAATAATTGATTATTACCCTCCTTTAATAGACTGTTTTGTTTTGGAAATGTTTTGTCTTCAATACACACACCTGCTATTCCTGCATTTTCATATTTTTTTACCAAATGTCTTACATTATTTGCATCTCCATAACCGGTGTCACAATCTGCAATGACAGGTATTTCACATGATTGTGCCATATTCGATGCAGCATCAAAGAATTCTGTCATAGTTAAGATGCTGGCATCTGGTACATTGTGAATTGCTGAAATTGCAAAACTTCCAGCCCAAATTGCATCAAATCCATGCGTCTCAACTAATTTTGCAGACATTGCATCATATGCACCGCAGACTTTAACAATATCATTTTTTTCTAATAAATTTACTAAATTATCTGATTGGGTCATGAAAAAGTTATAATTGTAAGTTATAAAAAACATCCCATCAATTGTAATGTATGAATATCATCAAACAACCTAATCATATTAAATTTGGATTAGGTGTTGCAAAAGATTTTTCATTTCCACAAAATTCTTTGGTAATTACCTCAAAAGGTGCTATTTCTAGGGGATGGTTAAATTACACTGATCTAAAGTCTGAAGCATGTTTTGACAATGTTGAACCTAACCCATCATTAGAAACAGCTCAAAAAATAATCTCTATCTTTGAAAATCAGGATATTGAATGTATTATAGGACTTGGTGGTGGAAGTTCTCTTGATGTTGCAAAATTTGTAGGTCACAGATTAAATAAGAAAAAAATTCTCATACCCACTACGTTTGGAAGTGGAAGTGAAGTTACACGAATTGCAGTTTTAAATGTAGATGGAAAAAAAACAAGTTTTCATGATGATAAAATGTTTGCAGACATTGCACTAGTTGATCCATTTTTTATTCAAAATTCTCCTATGGAAGTAATAAAAAATTCTGCTGTAGACGCATGTGCACAATGTTCTGAAGGATATGATAGTAAGAGTGGGAATGAATATACAAAATTCTTATGTAAAACTGCTTTTGATATACTTGAAGATTCAATATTAAATGAGAAGTATGAAAATCTTCCAATGGGTTCTTTAATTACTGGATTAGGTTTTGGAAATTCTTCAACAACTCTTGGTCATGCTTTATCTTATGTCTTCTCAAATGAAGGATATAGTCATGGTCATGCATTGGCATTTACAACATTAGCTGCTCACAAATTTAACTCATCAATTTTTACAGAAAGATTTGAACAAATTACTAAAAAATTAAAATTTGATCATATTTCTCTTAAATTAAAATTTGATCTTGCAGCAAAACAAATACTTACTGATAAAAAACATTTGGACAATAATCCTATAATTGTTTCACATAATGATATTGTAAATTTATTAGAAAACATATGTCAAAAGAATACATCAAATCAATAATTTTTCAATGAATTATTTGCGTATTTTAAGTAGTGATCTTGATATACGTGAGTAAGATTCTTCTATTATGACAGAAAAAAACTATGTCTCTAGACTATGGTTTTATTTTAGAAATGGATATGGAACATACTTTGCTTTCGTATTAGCAGCTATCAATACGTTGACAGTTACATATTATCTTGCTATAGAAAAATGGCCACCTTTAGAATTACTCTTTCCTTCATTTGGACAATATGTGTTTATTATTGCAGCAATTGGAATTCCACTATTAATCACTGTTGGGTTTGTTCATTTCAAGAGAACAACTGCATTCAAATCTGAAATGGATATACAAATTGAAGCAAATCCTTACGTATACAAACTTCCTCCAAATGGCTGGTGGCAACAGGCTTTTGCACCATTATTTTTAATGCAAACTAAAATGATTTTAAAAATGAATAATGATGAAAAACTAAATGAAGAAGATTTAAAAAAACTTAAAGAAATTGAAGAAAAAATACAATTCCTAATAGAAGGTGGAATGTTTGGTTCTACTAAAAAAACATAATTAATTTTGACAGTGATATTTTGACCTCCCCTAATTTGACATTTTCTTCCAAAATTAAAAATTGGCTCTTAACTAATCCACAGTATAACCCATATCGTTTCTCAATTAATTCATCATACAAATTTTTGACAAGCTTTCTTAGAGAAATCCCGAATGCAATAATAATTGGAAGTAGTAAAGGCGGAAAAACATCATTATTATCTTATCTTAATCAACACCCGAAAATAAAATTTGGAACAGGCAATTCTGTTGGCACGTATTTTTTTGATGGCAGTTTTAACAGTCATAGTTTTACTTGGTATAAATCAAATTTCCCAATTAAGTCGTCAAAATATAAAATCATTGGAGAAGCTCCTGGGACATATCTTAATCATCCACTAGCACCAGAAAGAATAAAAAATTATCTCCCTAATGTAAAATTGATTACCATATTTAGAAATCCTGTTGATAGGGCATATTCTGCATATAATCATGCATCTAGATTTGGTTGGGAAAATTCTTCTTTTGAGGATGCAATTAATGAAGAAATTAGAAGAATTGAGTTAATTCGTGATAATAATGAAATAAAAATCCATAATCCTGACTCAACAAATTATTTGCAGTTTTCATATCTACGTCATGGCTTCTATTCAAAAAATCTTAAACAATGGCTAAAATTATTTCCCAAGTCTTCATTTTTATTTTTATCAACAGATGATCTAAAAAATGATTATCAAAAAACATGTGAAAAAATTTTTGATTATTTTGATATAAAATCAATTAAATTAAAACCAATGAAAAATAGAAATATTGGTGCTGGTGGTGGAAAATATAATTCAATGAAATCTTCTACACGTGATTTTCTAATAGATTTCTATAAAGAACATAATGAAGAATTATTTAATTTGGTAGGTAGAAAATTTAATTGGAATAATTAATTATTTTACATAATCTGTTGTTCTTTTTTCTTCTGTTCCAAAAACAACTCCAATTGTTCTTAGTAGATTTACATTATTTTCTCTACATTTTTCAATTAAAGTTTTAATATATTTTTGAAAATTAGATGGATCTTCATTTTCTTTTTTAATGTTTGAGAATAAATCATCATGATCT
>MDSV01025186.1_pt1 | contig 14263 bp, 14 predicted proteins | sample 810851 | NCBI WGS metagenome assembly MDSV01 (sample SAMN05326640, study PRJNA326480) | marine metagenome | isolation source: seawater | place: Atlantic Ocean: North East | collected 2012 | reverse complement strand
TAATTCTTCCTACTTTAAATGGCATACCATGGTGGTTTTTTTATAAATTTCCAGGAACCCTTGCTAACCATCAACTTCAATCAGTTGATCCAGGGCAAAAACAATGGAAGCACATAACACCTGAAAAAATTTTAGGTTGTGTAGTTTATCCAGCTGCAACAATAACTAAACCTGGTGTTATAAAACATATAGAAGGAAAAAGATTTATATTAGGAGAGCCTGACGGTAGTAAGTCAGAGAGAGCAAATATTATATCAGATATATTAATTAAATCCGGCTTGAAAGCCCCGATAAGTAAAGATATAAGAAGTGATATATGGCTTAAGCTTATAGGCAATAGTTCATTTAATCCTTTATCTGTTATCACTCAAAATACATTAAAAGAAATGTGCGAAAATGAAGATACTAGAAATATCATAGAGGATATGATGAGTGAAGTTATTTTTATAGGAGAAAAATTAAATATTAAGATGAAGTTAACTATAGAGAAAAGAATTGAAGGCGCAAGAAATGTTGGTGCCCATAAAACATCAACACTTCAAGACTATGAAAATAAAAGACCTCTAGAACTTAATGCATTAATATATTCTTTAATAGAGTTAGGCAAATTGACTAACATAAGGACACCTACTCTTAATACTATTTATAGGATTGCAAAGTTTTTTTCGGAAAGAAAAGGTTGTTCTTCAAAATAATTATATTAAACCTTTTATATAAATATTTTTATATTGAAAAAAATTTAATAGCCAAGAGCTATTCCGTCTTTTCTAGGATCCGATCCTCCTATTAAAACATTATTAGCATTAATCATAATAGCTTGTCCACCTCCATGAGGTATATCTACAAAATCAGTTTTATGACCAGTCTGATTTAACTTTTCTACTATTTTAGCACTAAAAGTTTTTTCTAGAGATAACATGCCATCATAATAAAAACTTCTCTTATGATCTAAAGCTAATTGCACATCCATATCGTAATCAATTACATTAGTTAAAAAATGACTTTGTCCTACTGGTTGATAGTGGGCCCCCATAACTCCAAAAGGCATTACAGGGTTATTTTCTTTTAATAGCAATCCTGGAATAATAGTGTGCATTGGTCTTTTATTAGGCTCGTAGAAGTTTGGATGTTTTTTATCTAAGTTAAAAGATGCACCTCTATTATGTAACAGAACTCCTGAACTAGGACAAACTATCCCACTTCCAAAAGGTTGAAAAATTGAGTTAATAAAAGAGACACAATTTCTGTCTTTATCTACTACACTTATATATACTGTATCTTTATGATTTTCTATTGGAAGAATATCAAGTTCAGAAATAGATTTTTTAAAACTGATCTTTTTACTTAATTCCCTTGCATAATCTTTAGATAAAAGTTTTTCAACTGGCACATTAGAAAATTTTGGATCCCCTAAATATTTATTTCTATGATGAAATGCTATTTTAGTTATCTCTGCTTCAAGATGAACTCTTTCAAAATCGTCTGCTCCAAAAGATCTAAGGTCAAACTGCTCTAAAATATTAAGCATCATTAAAGCTACAATTCCTTGTCCATTAGGTGGACATTCATAAACATCATAGCCTCTATAATTAGTAAATATTGGCTCAACATATTCCACCGTAAGACTCAAAAAGTCTTCTAAAGTATGACTTCCTCCTAAGAGTTCTAATTTCTTAACTATATCTATTGCAACCCACCCATCATAAAAACCTTCATTTCCTAATTTAGAAATTTCTCTTAAGGTTTTTGCTAAAGCAGTTTGAAAATGAATTTCTCCTGCCTTATATGGTTCATTTGACTTTAAAAATAGTTCCTTACAATCTTTATCTATTTTTAACTTTTCAGTTTCACGGCTCCACATATCAGCAATTACGTCAGCAACTACGTAACCATTTTCAGCCAAATCAATAGCAGGACGTAATAACTCGGATAATGACAAATTACCATAATCTTTATTAATTTTACACCAAGCTGCTACTGCGCCAGGAATGGTAACTGCATCTGGGCAGTAAGGATCTACAGAGTTATTTTCTGTTAATTTTACCTTATTATAATCTATATTAGATATAGATTTTCCTGACCCATTTAATGCTTTTACTTTATTTTCTTTTTGACTGTAAAATATGCAAAAACAATCTCCTCCAATGCCTGTAGAGTGAGCCTCAACTACTCCAAGAAGGGCAGCGGCGCAAATTGCTGCATCAAATGCATTCCCTCCTTTTTCTATTATATTTAAGGCGATTTTTGTAGCATCAGGGTGTGAAGTAGCAACCATAGCATTCTTAGAATAAGCTGGTGATCTCGAAGGAATGTGTAAGTTTCTCATAACAGTTGCAATAATTTAATAAAATTATATTATTTATTTAGTTAATTATATAAGTATCTTTTGTTGACACAACAATAAACGCGTGTATATTCGAAAATATTTAGTAGTGGTGAAAAATGTTTGCAGTAATTAAATCTGGTGGAAAGCAATATAAGGTTGCATTAGGGACAATTTTAAAACTTGAGAAAATTGATGCTAAAAAGAGTAGCGATATAATTTTTAAAGAAGTTTTAATGGTAAAGAATGATACCTCTTATGAATTAGGGTCTCCTTATTTAAAAAATGTTGAAGTTAAAGGAAAAGTTTTAGATCATAAAAAAGATAAAAAAGTAATTGTATTCAAAAAGAGAAGAAGACACAACTCAAGAAGAAAAAATGGACATAGACAAAATTTATCAGTAGTACAAATTGAAGAAATATCTGTTAATGGAAAATCTTTTAAAAATGAGATTCACAAAAAAAAAATAACTACTAAAAAAAGTTCTGAGAAGGCTGAGGTTAATAATGAAGTAAAAATAAAGGCTTCAGTAAAAAAAACTTCACGAAAAAAAGAGACAAAAAAGAAGGGGTAAAATATGGCAACAAAAAAAGCAGGTGGTAGCTCTAGAAATGGAAGAGACTCAGCCGGTAGGAGGCTTGGAGTAAAGAAGTATGGAGGAGAACTTGTACGACCAGGAAATATTTTGGTAAGACAAAGAGGAACTAAATTTTATCCCGGTGAGAATGTTGGTATGGGAAAAGATCATACTCTTTTTGCATTGAAAGAAGGAAAAGTTTCCTTTACTAAAAAATCCTCAGGAAGAAAGTTCGTTATAGTAAACTCCTCATAAGTTTAATGAAATTCTTAGATGAAGCAAAAATTTTTCTAAAATCAGGAAATGGGGGAAATGGCTGCGTAAGTTTTAGAAGAGAAAAATATGTAGAATTCGGAGGGCCCGACGGCGGTGATGGAGGAAACGGCGGAAATATTGTTTTTAAAGGTGCAAGAAATAGAAATACCTTAATTGATTTTAGGTTTCAACAACATTTTAAAGCAAAAAAAGGAAAAGATGGTGCTGGGAAAAAAAAAAAGGGTGCCAATGGAAATACTGTTTACATAGAAGTCCCTATAGGGACATCAATATATAATGATGATTACTCAGTAAAGTTACTGGAAGTTTTAGATGAAAACACAGAAACTACAATTCTTAAGGGGGGTAAAGGTGGATTTGGAAATTATAAATTTAAATCTTCAAAAAATATAACTCCTAAAAAAGCTAATTCTGGATATCCAGGAGAAGAAATGTGGGTTTGGTTAAGGCTAAATCTGATTGCAGACATAGGAATAGTTGGTCTTCCTAATGTTGGAAAATCTAGCTTCTTAAAGTTTGTTACAAATGCAAACCCTAAAGTAGCAGATTACCCTTTCACCACACTTTTTCCTAATTTAGGAGTTGTTCGTTATAAAAATTATCAAGATATTATAATTGCAGATATACCTGGTATAATTGAGAATGCTTTTAATGGGACTGGATTAGGGTTAAAATTTTTAGGTCATATTGAAAAATGTACCTACCTCCTACACTTTGTAGATATAAGTAAAAAAGATATCGTTAAAGACTATCAAATTATTAGAAACGAATTAGATAAATATGGTAAGGGTTTGGATAAAAAAAAAGAAATATTGGTGCTTACTAAAATAGATTTATTAACACAAAAAGATTGTATTAATAAAATAAAGTTACTAAAAAATTATACTAAAGAAAAAGTATATGCTATTTCTATTAAAGATAAACAAAGTATAGATAAACTTTTAATTTATTTACTTAATAAAAAAACTGATATTATTGATATAAAGGAAGAAAAATGGACACCTTTAAAAAAAACTTAATGCATAGTTCTAATAGAATAGTAATTAAAGTTGGTTCTTCTTTGTTAGTTAACTCTCAAGATAGCTTCATAGATAAAAAAGCTATTAATAATATTTGTAAAGATATTAATTTTTTAATAAGCCAAAGCAAAGAAATACTTGTAGTATCATCTGGAGCACTAGCTTTAGGAAAAAAAGCTTTAAATATTACCGAATTAAATTTAAAAATTACTGAAAAACAGGCTATCTCTTCTATAGGGCAAATATTAATGATAAATAGTTGGAGAGAAGCTTTATCTAAATATAAAATTTCTTGTGGTCAAATTTTATTGACTCATTTTGATGCCGAAACAAGAAGAAGTTCAATTAATGCTAGAAATACTATAGAAGCCCTTTTAAAACTCAACTCAATAGCTATAATTAATGAAAATGATACTATAGCTACCAAAGAACTACGTTATGGTGATAATGATCAACTTGCGGCAAGAGTAGCACAATTAGCATCTGCAGACCTTTTAATAGTATTGTCTGACGTAGATGGCTTATTTGAATCTAACCCAGTTAAACATCCTAAAGCTAAACTAATAGAAAAAGTCAAGACTATAGATAGTAGAATAGAAAAAATATCTGAGAATACTTCTTCTAGCAACTCTGTAGGTGGCATGGAAACCAAAATTAAAGCTGCTAAAATTTCATTAGCTGCAGGCTGTAATATGGTAATTACAAAAGGAAGTTCTGTATCACCTATAAAAAAATTATTTAAAAATGGTAAAGCTACTTGGTTTTTTTCTAAAACGAGCCCTAAAACAGCAAGAAAAAAATGGATTTCATCACAAATAAAAGCTAAAGGGAGTATCATTGTAGATAACGGAGCTGAAGCAGCTCTGAGAAAAGGAGCTAGCTTACTTCCAGCAGGGATTATTGAAGTTAATGGTGTTTTTTTCAAAGGGGATACGATAAGAGTTTTAAATAAGAAAAAAAAATTAATTTGTATTGGTTTTTCTTCCTATCCTTCAGAAGATGCGAAAAAAATTGCAGGCTTCAAAAGTAATGAAATTAAAAAAGTATTAGGTTATCATCAAAAAGATGTAGTTATTCATAGAGATGACATGGTTATAAAAGATGGACAATACTGAAAAAAAAATAATAAATATTTGCAAATCATCTATTCAAGCTTCTCAAAATCTTAGCAAAACTAAAAATTCAGATAGAAATAAAGCTTTAAGGATAATAGCTAAAAAAATAATAAAAAATAAGGATTTTATTTTACTGCAAAATAAAAAAGATATACATGAAGCAAAAAAAAGCTCTCTTTCTAAACCTTTAATAGATAGACTTTTGCTAGATGAAAGTAGGATCTCAAATTTATCTAGAGACATTTTAAATATTGCAAAACTAGAGGATCCCTTAGGTAAAATACTAAACAGTAGTATCAGACCTAATGGATTAAAAATTTCTAAAGTGAGCGTCCCCTTAGGATTAATTGCTGTTATTTTTGAATCTAGGCCTAATGTTACCTCTGATGTTGCCGCATTGTGTATAAAATCTGGAAATGCCGTTATTTTAAAAGGGGGAAAAGAAGCTAAATTTACTACAGAATGTATAATTAAAATTATTCAACAAGGGTTGAAAGAAGCTAATATTAACCATAAAGCAGTAACATCTTTAAAAGATTACTCAAGAAAATCAGTAAATGTTCTTCTTAAAATGGATAAATATATAGACGTACTAGTGCCAAGAGGAGGAAAGTCTCTAATAGAAAATATAAGGAAAAATAGCTCCATCCCTGTTTTTTCTCACCTTGATGGTATATGTCACACCTATATTGATAAGTTTGCAAAAATATCTACTGCTGTGAATGTTACCTATAATGCAAAAATGAGAAGAACTAGTATTTGTGGGGCAACTGAAACCATTCTGTGTCATAAAAAAGCTGTAAAAGATATTCTTCCATTATTAATAAAAAAACTTATTAAAAATAATTGTATTGTAAAAGGAGATAATAACTTAAAGAAAATAAATCATAAAGTTATGTCAGTTAAAAAAGAGGACTGGGCTACAGAATACCTTGATGCAATAGTTTCTATTAAAATAGTAAATTCTCTAGAGGAAGCAATAAAGCATATTAACTTATACAGTTCAGGTCATACTGATGCAATTATTACTGAGAGCGTAAGTGCAGCAAGAAAGTTTTTAGAATCAGTAAATAGTGCAATTGTAATGCATAATACTTCTACTCAGTTTGCAGATGGAGCTGAGTTTGGCTTAGGGGCCGAAATTGGAATATCTACAGGCAAACTTCATGCAAGAGGCCCAGTAAGTGCAGCAGAACTAACTACATATAAGTATGTAGTAGAAGGAAAAGGCCAACTGAGGGATTAATATTATTTTTGCTAATAAAAATTTAAAAAACTTAAATATAGGTTTGTTTGGTGGCAGTTTTGATCCAGTTCACCAAGGCCATTTTTATCTAAGTGAACTTGCAATTAAAACTTTGCAGTTATCACAAATATGGTGGTTAGTTTCTAATCAAAATCCTTTAAAAAAAAGAAATCAAGGAAGAACTGTTATGAGACGTTTAAAAGATATTAAAGATAAAAATAAAAATTATAAAGTTATACCTATGGCATTAGAGCTTCATTTAAATACAAAATATTCATATGACACCATAAATATACTTAAAAGAAGATTTCCTAGAGTAAACTTTTTTTTAATTATTGGAGCTGATAATTTACTTATAATGCATAAGTGGTACAATTGGAAAAAATTATTTTACATGTGCCCAATTGTTGTATTTGATAGACCTAATTATTTTTATAAATCAATATCTTCAAAAGCAGCAAGGTATTTTTTAAAAAATAGAACTTCTGTGAAATATCTAAACCAAAAAAAAATAAATACCTTACCTAAGTGGGCTTACGTTAAAAACAAATTGGACTATAATTCATCATCATTAATAAGAAATAAATATAAATTGATATGAAGCAAAACTCTTTAAAGCTGTGCAAGCTAATTGAAAAATCTTTATCAAAAAATAAAGCTAAAGAAATTACTATAATTGATTTAAATAAAAAAACTAGCATAGCTGACTTTATGATAATTTGCACTGGTACTTCTAACAGGCATTTAGTAGCATTATCTAATTACCTAAATGAGGATTTAAAAAAATTAAGTCTAAATATGTTGAATATAGAAGGACAAAAAAGTGGTGATTGGATAGTAGTCGATATTGGAGATATTATTGTACATTTATTCCGCAGTGAGGTAAGAGAATATTATAATTTAGAAAAAATGTGGGCTTTAAACTAAAACTATAATATGTTCATTTTAAATTTATTAATTAAAAATAATCTGAAAATAATTACCTTATATATCTATAAAGCTTTAGTAATAAAAATTCTTTTTTTTATTTTTATAATTGAACAACCCTTAGCTAATGATGTTAAAATACAACTTAAAGAAATTGAAAAAAAACTAGAGAAAAATAAAACTATACAGAACATTCTTAAAAAAAAACAAAAAAAAATTGATGCAAGTATAAAAGCAATTGAAAAAAACCTTAAAAAGAATGAGAAAAAAATAAAAGATTATTTTGCTCAAAAAGAACTTACTTATTTAAAAATAAAACAGAATAAAGAACAAATAAAAAGTATAGAACAAAATTTATATATATTAAGAGAAAATAAAAGAGATTTAATTCATACCTTTATAAAAAATTATTATAAAGCAAATAAAACTTTAAAAACTTATGAAAAAATTGACTCAGATTTTATAATAGTCAATATTTATAAAAATGCCTTAGAACAAGCTAGATTAAATAATAAAAAACTAAAAGAAACACGCACAACTATTAATATTGATTTGAAAAAGATAACGAAATTAGATAACAAACTAGAAAATATTAATAAAAATTTATTAGAAAACTCAAATATAGAAACAACCTTACAAGGGGAAAATTTAATTACTTTAATTCAAAAAAAAGAAAAAGAATTAGAAAATATCGAAATTACTCAGAAAGCAGAAGAACTAAAAAAATTAATAGAATCTTTAAAGATAACCTCTAAAACATTTCCTAGAAAAAAATTTACTCAACGAAATAATTTGAAAAAGATTGAAAATATACTTCCCATTAATTTCAAAAATATTGAAAAAATAAGGACAGATGTCTCAAAAAAAGGTATATTGCTTACTTTAAAAGAAAAAAGCTTTTTAACTACTCCTCTTGATGGATTAGTTGTATATGCTGACTCTTTTAAAGGTTACGGAAACATGGTTATTATAGATTTAGGAGAAAATTATCATATAATTTATTCTGGATTAACAAATATAATGTGTTCGGTAGGCGATTGGCTTAAAGCTGGAAATATACTAGGAGAAATTGAGATGAAATATAAAATTAATGAAGTTTATTTGGAGGTAAGATTTAAAGGCAAAACCTTAGATCCTTCAAGTTGGTTAAAATCTTGAAATTAAATTTAGAGGAAACAATGTTTAAAAATAAAAAACTATTTAAAATTATCTTTTTAATTATGTACTTGAATTTTATTAATTTAGAAAGCCAGTTATTTGCTAATCAACAAGATGTTTATAAACAATTAAACTTGTTTGGAGAAGTATATGAAAGAGTAAGATCAGAATATGTTGAGCAAATTAAAGATAAAGATCTTATTGAGGCTGCAATTAATGGAATGCTTCAATCGCTTGACCCTCATTCTAGTTATCTGAACGCCGAAAGCTTTGAAGAAATGAAAGTACAAACAAAAGGAGAATTTGGAGGACTTGGAATAGAAGTTACTATGGAAAATGGATTAGTTAAAGTAGTTTCTCCAATAGATGAGACTCCTGCTGCTAAAGCTGGAATATTATCTGGAGATTATATTTCTCATATAAATGAAGAAGCAGTTATGGGATTAACGCTATCTGAAGCAGTTGATATGATGAGAGGTGAAGTAAATACTCCTATTATTATAACTGTTATTAGAGAAGGAAAAAAACCTTTTGATGTGAAAATAATACGAGATATTATAAAAATTACATCGGTAAAAACTAAATCTTATGATGATATTGGATATTTAAGAATAACTTCGTTTACTCAAAAGACTTACAAGAATTTAATTAAACAATTTTCTATTTTAGAAAAAGAAATGAATGGTAATATGAAAGGTCTAGTTTTAGACCTTAGAAATAATCCAGGCGGGTTATTGGATCAAGCGATTTCAGTTTCTGATGCTTTTTTAAATAGAGGAGAAATAGTTTCTACAAGAGGAAGAGACACAAATGCTGAACAGAGATTTAATGCATCTAAAGGTGATATCACCAAAGGGGTACCAATAGTTATTTTAATTAATGGAGGTTCTGCCTCTGCTTCAGAAATTGTTGCAGGAGCATTACAAGATCATAAAAGAGGAATACTTATGGGCACCTCAACTTTTGGAAAAGGGTCCGTACAAACTATTATTCCAGTAAGTAGTAAAGGAGCAATTAGGCTAACTACAGCCCGTTATTTTACTCCCTCTGGAAAATCTATTCAAGCAAAAGGAATTGACCCTGATATTTTTGTTCCTCAATCTAAAATAGAGATAATAGAAAATAATAACTTAAGAAAAGAATCTAATCTCAGAGGTCACTTAGATGAAAAAAAGACTAATACTACTAATCAAACTAAAAATGATAAAAATGCATTAGCGGAAGAAGAAGATAAATCAAAAGATGACTATCAGCTAAACAGAGCTCTTGATTTATTAAAATCAATAAGTGTATATGATACTCTTAAAAAGGCATCTTGATGCAAAATACTCAGGCGTTTTATGAAAAAGGTTGGCGACTGAGTGTAGGAATAGTTTTATTTAGCTCTAATAAAAAAATTTTTATGGGGGAAAGAATAGATAATAGAGGGGCATGGCAAATGCCTCAAGGAGGTGTAAAACTTAGTAAAAATGAATGCTTATTAGATGCTGCAAAAAGAGAACTTTTTGAAGAAACAGGTATTAAAACTATAAGTTATATTTGTCAAAGCAATCAATGGTATTATTACTATCTACCTAAATTTTTAAGCAAAAAGCTTTGGAAGGGAAAGTTCAAGGGACAAAAACAAAAATGGTTTGCATTTGATTTTTTAGGTAATGACGATGAAATTAATATCAAACAGGAAAATATAAAGCCAGAGTTTTGTAACTGGAAATGGGTAGCTCCAAAAAATGTATGTAATCTTATAATAAATTTTAAAAAAGACACTTATGAAAAAGTTCTTGATGAGTTTAGTAATATTTATTCTTAATTTTTAAAATTTATTAACTGCTTCCTAAAAGATTGACTTCTTCTTCCAATATTGCTTTCATTTCCAATAAACTTTGTATTTTAGATTCATTATTTTCATTTTCAATTTCACTTAGTAATTCAGAAAGCTGCTTTTTTGACGCTGCAATATCAAAATCTAAACTATTTTTGATATAATCTACTAAAACCTGACAATTATTATTCTCTACTTTAATAAAACCGCTTCCAACAAAATAAGTATGTTCTTTATGCTCTTCGACAATAGTTAATATTCCAGGCCTTAGATAAGTTATCACTGGGGCATGTTCTGGAAGTACCGAAAAATCTCCATCTTCCCCAGGAATTACTACCATATTAATAGTTCCAAGAAAGTAATCTTTATCTGGAGACACTACCTGAAGAGACAAGTTACTCATTATTTTATGCTACCTCGTCTGCCATTTTTTTTGCTTTCTCTAAAGCTTCTTCAATAGTTCCTACCATATAAAATGCTGCTTCAGGTATGTCATCATATGTACCTGCACATAATTCTTTAAACCCTTTAATTGTGTCTTTAATTTCTACAAACTTTCCAGGAAAACCAGTAAAAACTTCTGCTACATGAAATGGTTGAGATAAAAACCTTTGTATTTTTCTTGCCCTAGCAACCACCAACTTATCTTCTTCTGATAGTTCATCCATTCCTAAAATAGCAATAATGTCTTGTAAAGATTTGTAGGTTTGCAAAATTCTTTGCACTTCTCTAGCAACTTCATAATGCTCTTTTCCCAAAACTCTAGGGTCTAATATTCTAGAAGTAGAGTCAAGAGGATCTACAGCTGGATAAATCCCTAATTCGGCTATTTGTCTTGATAAAACTGTTGTAGCATCTAAATGGCTAAATGAGGTAGCTGGTGCCGGGTCAGTTAGATCGTCCGCTGGTACATATATCGCCTGCACAGAAGTAATAGAGCCTTTATTAGTTGAGGTAATTCTTTCTTGTAAGGCTCCCATATCAGTTGCCAAAGTAGGTTGATAGCCAACTGCAGATGGAATTCTTCCAAGAAGGGCAGAAACTTCTGAGCCAGCTTGAGTAAACCTAAATATATTATCTACGAAAAAAAGAACATCTTGCCCTTCTTCATCTCTAAAATATTCTGCCATTGTTAAGCCTGATAAGCCTACTCTTGCTCTTGCTCCTGGAGGCTCATTCATTTGTCCATATACAAGTGCAGCTTTTGAGTCAGAACTACCGGGTTTTATAACACCAGATTCTATCATTTCATGGTATAAATCATTTCCTTCTCTAGTTCTTTCTCCCACACCTGCAAAGACTGAATAGCCGCCATGTCCTTTTGCAACATTATTAATTAATTCCATAATTAACACTGTTTTTCCAACTCCTGCGCCTCCAAAAAGGCCAATTTTTCCTCCTTTTGCATATGGAGCTAACAAATCAACCACTTTTATTCCAGTAACTAACATTTCTGTGTTTGTTGACTGTTCTATATATTTTGGTGCAGGTCTATGTATAGGATAAGTCTTTTTGGTTTTAATAGGACCTATTTCATCAATAGGCTCTCCAACAACATTTGTAATTCTACCTAAAGTTTCAGGTCCTACAGGAACTTGTATTGGCGCTCCGGTATCTTCTACTTGAGTGCCTCGTTTAAGTCCATCTGTTGCTGACATTGCTACAGATCTTACAGTATTTTCTCCTAAATGCTGAGCTACCTCTAAAACTATCTTAGTATTTTTTTCATTAATATGTAGAGCATTTAATATTGGTGGCAGCTTACCTTCGAATTCGATATCTACTACGGGTCCTATAATTTGTTTTATTTTTCCTAAGTTTTTACTCATAATTTTCTCCAATTCTATAAAGCTTCCGCTCCTGATATAATTTCAATTAACTCTTTTGTTATCATGGCCTGTCTTTGTCTATTATATTTTAGTGATAAACCATCAATCATTTCTCCGGCATTTCTCGTAGCATTGTCCATAGCAGTCATTCTAGCCCCCTGCTCACTTGCCCTTGACTCTAATACAGACTTATAAATTTGAACTATAAAATTTTTTGGAAGTATTTTAGCTAATACTTCCTCTACCTCAGGTTCAAAATCATAAAAAATACCTTCTTCTTCATTGCTTTCAAAATTTAATTTTTCATAAGGTAGCAGTCTTTCAGTTTTAACCTCTTGAGAAATAACACTCTTAAAATAATTGTAAAGAATATAGCACTCATCAAAATTATCTTTATAGAAGTCATCAATAATATTAGCCCCTATATTTTGCGAGGAATTGTAATCAATATCAGATACATTAATAAATTTGGTTATATAATCAAAGTTTTCTTTATTAAATATTGATAGAGAGTCATATCCTTTTTTACCCAAACATATGATTGAAACTTTTTTATTTTCACTTTCAAGGTTTTTAACTAGAGACCTAGTTTTTTTAATAATATTAGTATTTAAACCGCCACACAGACCTCTATCAGATGATACAACCAACACTAAACTATTTTTAATGTCTTTATTATTTTTTGCTATAAGAGGATGTTCTAAATAGCCTTCTGAAAGAATAAGTTTTTTTACTATATCCTCAATACCAGCACTATAACTTCGGCTCTTTTCTGCCAAACTTTGAGCTTTCTTTAGTTTTGATGCAGCAACCATTTTCATTGCTTGTGTAATCTTTTTGGTTGACTTAACACTATCAATTCTATTTCTCAAATCTTTAAGTGAAGGCATGTTAATCTACTCTTTTTTCATAAATTCTTTTTTAATGCTATCTAAAGCCGACTTAATTTCTTTAGTTAGTTGATCATCTAGTGATTTTTTTGTCTTAACGGATTGAATTATTTTTTTTTGATTTTTTTTAAAACTATCTATTAAAAATATTTCAAACTCACCCACTTTTTCTTTTTCTAAGTCGTCGAGATATCCATTAACACCTGCAAATATGATTAGCACTTGTTCTTCTACTGGCATAGGTTGATATTGTCCTTGTTTTAGCAATTCGGTTAATCTCGCTCCCCTATTTAATAACTTTTGCGTTGAAGCATCCAAATCAGAACCAAACTGAGCAAACGCTGCCATTTCTCTGTATTGGGCTAACTCTAATTTTATAGAACCGGCAACTTGTTTCATTGCCTTAACTTGTGCAGCAGAACCTACCCTACTTACTGAGAGACCTACATTGATTGCAGGACGAATTCCCTGATAAAATAAATCAGTTTCTAAGAAAATCTGTCCATCAGTTATAGAAATTACATTTGTGGGAATGTATGCTGATACATCTCCGGCTTGTGTTTCTATAATGGGTAATGCAGTAAGCGAACCTCCTCCATTATCTTTATTTAATTTAGCAGCTCTTTCTAATAATCTAGAATGCAAATAAAATACATCACCTGGATAAGCTTCTCTTCCTGGAGGCCTTCTTAACAAAAGGGACATTTGCCTGTAAGCCACTGCTTGCTTTGACAAATCGTCGTATATAATTAAAGCATGCATACCATTATCCCTAAACCACTCTCCTATAGCACATCCAGTGTAAGGAGCAAGATATTGAAGAGGAGCCGGGTCAGATGCAGTTGCTGCTACAACTACTGTATAACTTAAAGCATCTTGCTCTTCTAATGTTTTTACTATTTGAGCAACCGTAGACCTCTTTTGACCAATAGAGACATAAATGCAAAATAATTTTTCTCCATCTTTTTTATCTTTATTCAATTCCTTTTGATTAATAATTGTATCAATTGCAACTGCAGTTTTACCTGTTTGTCTGTCGCCAATAATTAATTCTCTTTGGCCTCTGCCTACAGGTATAAG
>MDSV01032163.1_pt1 | contig 14264 bp, 23 predicted proteins | sample 810851 | NCBI WGS metagenome assembly MDSV01 (sample SAMN05326640, study PRJNA326480) | marine metagenome | isolation source: seawater | place: Atlantic Ocean: North East | collected 2012 | reverse complement strand
TTCATTCTTAGAGGGGACGAGCTGCAAAGATTCCAACAGAAATGGCTACAAAAAGTACGCCGATATTGGGAGATGAAAGAAGAGGAACGTCTAGCTAAGAAGATCCTAAAAGATGCCAGGGATGACTTGGCCAGTAGTCAAGTAAGCTCCGATGAGAGCAACAAAACCGATCATTGCCCAGCGACCGTTAGCTAGTTCAGCTTCTTGAACATAGCCTTTATACTCTTCGACTAACTGTGGTTGAGTCTCTTTACCAAAGATGTTCTGCTTACCGTATTCAGTAACAGTGTTTTCTAGTGCAACGGCTTGAGTAGATGAAGTCATTAAACAAAACCAGGGATAATTTGACCAGTTGTAGCGTAAGCAGTGATAAGAGCAGCACATCCAAAGATGGCAGCATATCCGTTCACTCTTTCAGCAAAAATTTTGCCTTCTTCTAGTCTTTGAGTTTCTGTTCCGACAACAGTATTAGGCTGTTCAGATTTCATTAAACGATACCAGGGATGAGTTGTCCTGTAACTAGGTAAGTACTAGTCAGTAAAACGAAAGCCATCATTGCTGGTCTGCCGATGCTTCTTTCGAAAATAGTTTTGTTAGATACGTTCATTGATTTAAAAGATTCCTGGGATGAGTTGTCCTGTTGTTGCGTATGCTCCGATGCCTGCTACAACGCCAAGCATTGCTAACCAGCCATTGAACTTCTCTGCCTCGGGTGTCATGCTTTGTAAAGAATTGTTAACTTCTTAATTATATATTCCATTTTTATCCTTTTTTCTTGGATAGGTCGTATAAACACCCATCTCTGACACAGTATTACTTATCCCACTAGTAAGAAATACTTATATCTAACAATCGTGATACCACTCAGCCATTGATTCTCCTATTTGTCCACCTTTCTTAGCACCGAAAGTAGTAGTCCAAGCAGAGGCAACCCACCCAACGATAGGAATGGTACTAACAGAAGGAGCCACATAAGTAGTTGCTGCGGCGGCTCCCAAGGCGGCTCCTGTACCTTCCCCAGCTCCAGCTTTTCTAATGCAAGCGATCTGCTCTTCAGTAAGTTTCCCATCTGAAGAAAGTTTGCTTTTGTCTTGAAAGATACCTGGTCCCATAAGGTGTTGCTTGCCCTCCATCGTGTACTGCTCGTATTCAACAACCGTTCTATCTGCTGTACTACCAAATATTCCTTTCTTGCCTGGTATGACTAATTCCTTCTTCATTTCCATCACTCTTGGATCATTCATTCGATGAGTGATGCTATACCCATCCTTGCTGGCATCAATTGTGTACTGACTATAAGGACTTGTCGGTAAATTAAACTTAGGCAGACCTGCTTCCTTGTTAGCTAAAAGACCAATCATCCAGAAATGAGACAAGCCAAGAACTCCTCCCAGTCCAATTCCTATATATTTCCCCATTGAAGAGCCAGTCAATTTTACAGATTCCACGACATTAAACACTACTTTAAATCGATTTTAGAATAAGTAAACACTTAAGCATCGTTCAGAATGAGCACTCGTCGTTTACCAGTTACTTACGATCCACAAAATTTCAAGCTTTATGCACCTAGAGAGGTCTCTGGTTTCAGTGAAGTCACAGACATTCCAACTCTTAGGTCAGAAGCGGGGAGTATAGTCCACGCCGTATCTATTGATGACCAAGGAGATTATATAAAGCTGAACAGTATCGATACTACAATCACCTTAGAAAATACAGGTTTTCATAAAGGTGCTCAAGTAGTTTTCATAGCAGGAGAGCAGAATCAACTATGTGTTGCGGGGACGGGCAACGTCAAAATCCACTGTGCTCATGTGAATCCAGACTCTAATTCAGCTCTAATATGGTACACAAGCTTTCCATATGCCTCATTCAAACTTACTTATCTAGGATCTGATGAATGGATCTTAGAAGGAGATGTTTCCTCTTTCATCAAGAAGGTATACACCGTTACTGCTGAAAGTGGGAACTATCTCTTTACAGGCGAATCATTAATTAACTCTATCCATCCAGCTTTAACTTTAAAAACAGGTCAATTACTCTATATCACGAATAACACAGGAACTGCACATCCTTTATGGATTAAAACTTCTCACACAATTGGAGCAGGCCTCGAGGCTCCTGGATGGGCAAGAATTAAGAACAACGGAGCAGAGGGTACGATTTCAGACACGAATCTACTAGCTGTATCATTCAAGAAAGCAGGTACTTATTATTACGAATGTGAATACCATGCGAACATGGGAAGTACTATTACCGTGACTGACTAATGAGTAGTCGACTCGATGATAAGGATGAATTTCGTTTAGCTCTAGAGTTAAATGCAGAAGCCATGCGAATATTAAAAAATAGTCTTATAGAATATATGGCTGCTCACGATTTTACTCTCCCAAGTAAAAGAAAAGAAGGCGAAATGGTGTGCTTCATGAAAGAAGTGATAGACAAAATGTTATTAGAACATGCGTTATATCAAAGTTAGTATTGCACTTTTATCTGGATTTGTTAATTTAGTTTCCTAGGACAAAATATGGAAAAGCTCAGCTTCAGCACTCACCCTGAAATTCACAACAAACCTCGCAGTGGATGGAAGCCTTCCTTTGCTGAAAGGTGGAAACTTGAAAGCAGTGATCTCGAATCATTAAGAGATCATATCCTGAATGGTGGTGCATTCGTGGCTGCAGCTATGACATCCCACCGAAGGTCAAGCGCTGCTTTTGATTACGCAAATCTTGCCTGTGTTGATATTGATAATGGGTTGAAAATTGATGATTTTCTGAAGCATCCATTAGCTCGTAGTGCTACGTTTGCCTATACAACTGCTAGTCATAATGCTGCTGAGAATAAGCATCGATACAGAGTAATATTCCAACTGCCTCAAAAGATCACTGATGGGGATCTCTATAAGGCAATTTTGACGATTTTATCTAAGGCTTTAGGAGGAGATCAAGCATGTACTGACGCCTGTCGATTGTTCTACGGAAATAGCGAGGGAGAAACAATACTATGGCAGCCTTCAACTTTTCTTCCTGCAGACCTGATTAGTGAAGCTGAGAAAGAAGCCGAGAAGAGAAGGACACGCTATGACCACGAGACTAAAGACTACGACCAAATAACTATTGATCAAGCTATCTATTGTCTAGAGCAAGTTATAGAACCAACCAGCGAAGGAGATTACCAAAGATTTACTAAAGTCACTGCAGCTGCGAGAGCTGGTGGAAGTTCTATCTATACAGCTTGGTGTGACTGGGCTTCTCAAGGACATCATGGTTCAGGTAATAACTCGAGACGTTGTACAGAGAAATTCTTCTACGGTTTCAACGGATCAAGTCTTGCTACTTTGTTCTACTGTGCAAATGAGTGTGATTCAGAATGGCGCAAAAAACTTCCTTCAGAACTAAAAGGGTCAGGAGATTTCGGAACAGATTTCATTGGCCAACGTTTTTCAGTCAGTGGCTACGACCACTCCGATTTTGGCGGAGAAGAAGAAGAAGAAGCGGAAGAAGAAGTAATCGCTACACCGACTCAAAGTTTATTCAGCGAAAATAGACCTTGGAATATTATCGCTCCTACTCCTCCTCCAGTTACTACTCCACCAACTCATCATGCCGAAGAAATCTCAGATGAACCTGCGGTTCACGCGCGAAATACACAAAACAGGGATGGTCTAAGTGAAATTGAAATCATCGAAAGGCATCTTCGCCTTGCTTACCCTGACCTACGTCGCAATGCAATGTCTTTGGATATGGAATATGGATCCAAAGCTAACCCCAGTATTATTCGGGACGTTTCGACTACCTACGTCAAAATCCCTACCCGAGAAGGTAGAGCCTTCCCAAAAACCTTAGTGTATGACGTCACTACGGTGATGGCAGACAGAAACGAATATAACCCTTGTAAAGCTTATTTAGAATTCGTAGCTAGCAGAAGTACGCCTTGTAATTACTTCGATACATTGGCATCTACCTTGATAGGTACTCCAGAAGATATAGCGCAAAATCCTAGGATGCCTGACGGGAAACTTCTAGCTGATGTCATCATGAAACGCTTCATGATTGGAGCAGTAGCAAGAGTCCTTCAGCCTGGGGTAAGACACGACTGGATGCCTATCTTTATTGGTGGGCAGAACTGTGGTAAATCAACATTCTTCCAGTACCTCACGCCGCCTGATCCTGCAGATCCTGGCAACTACCCTTGGGTTTCCACTATCCAGCAAGGTATTGAATATCTAAAAGATAGGCCTCATGCACTTCACTCTGGCTGGATTGTTGTTTTAGACGAAGCCGAAAGATACTTCAAGAGAAAACACGTTGAAGAATTAAAGAACTTGGTTAGTGTTTCAGTCGATAGAAGTGCTCGGAAATATGAGAATGAAAAGAATTATCCTCGCAGTTTTGTTCTTGCAGGAGCTACTAATGGTATGGACTTCCTTGTAGATCCAACAGGTAATAGACGCTTCATGCCTATTATTGTCTCAGGTAAGGTTGCGTCGAAAGATAATTCTAAATTAAAGATCATAGATCTCGACAGACTGAAAGCAGATCGCAACTCTATTTGGGCTGCGGCATACCAAGCCTATCTAGATGAGCCGATCCATAATTTTTCTAGCTACGAACTTAGTCACATCGCTGATTACATTGACAGCTTCACTAAAGATAGTCCATTGGAAACAAGAATCTCAGAAACATTAACAACACATATGTCTGGTTATTACAAGACTCAAGGGTATATAACTCTCTCTGATCTTTATTCATGGTTAGAAATAGCTGTCGACAAACAAGCTCAGATAGGAATGCAGGTAACCGATGCTCTAAAGCGATTGAATTACAAACAATGCAGGGCTACTATCGATGGTAAGACTAGAAGAATTTGGCTTAGACCTAACTAAATGGAACTTGCAACTATTTTCCCTACATTAATAGGCAAGACAAAGATAGACGAAAAGTTAATAAAGAAGGCTTTAAAACTGTGTGAAGATCGTCATAGAGAAAGATCAATGATCGAGCAAATTGATATGGATAATAATTTATATTGGGACGATATTCTTCGAACAGAGGAACTAGCTTTTTTTCATCAAGAGATTCTCCAGGCTTCACTTCCTGCTTTACCTTGTAATAATAATATTCTTTCACAATGGAATATTTGTTCAGCTTGGTCGAGCTTATGTACTCCTAACGAAGAAAACTTTGAGCTGCATTCCCATATTGAATCATTCATGTCTGCAGTGGTTTATTTAAAAGGCAAAGGAATGAGTATCGCATTCCAAGATGCTCCAAGAGAGGCCTCCTGTGATCAGCATCATCAACCGAACTATGAATTAATCGTTAGACATACTTTTAATCAACCTATTTCTTTCGATATGGAAGAAGGAGATTTAATTGTTTTTCCTAGTCATTTAGCTCATAAAGGAAATGATAATCACACTGATGAAAATAGAATTTGCTTCGCATATAACTTCCTCCCTTCTCGATTAACACAATTCGAAACGAGTCAACCTCCTTGGTATCTTGATCAGAATCAGCTGGTCAATTCTTTCAAAGATTAGTCAAGGACGTAAATCTAATTCTTCTCCATCTTCTAGCTCCGATATCAATCTACTTTGCATAAAAATATTACCAGCAACACTAATACGAATTCCTTCGTTATCAAAAAAAGGATTTACGCAATGCTGCAATGACGCAGGAAAAAACACCATCATATTTTCTAATTCTTTTCCTAGCCGATAAGTAAAATTCTGGGACTTACCCAATATATCTTGGAATACAAATTGAAAAGTATTATTCACTGGGTTATTAGTCTTGACTGAGTTTGTCTTCTGTTTTTGTTCCTCCCACTCTGCTGGTTCTTTTAACCACAGAGCAAAAGAAAAAGCCCCAGCATGATCATGAGGCGGATTATATTCGTATTGTTTTTGCTTATTAACCCACCATGAAGATAAGGAAAAATTCCATCCTATATCACTCCAATCAATATCAGCAGCGCCTACATTAGGACTATAAGGTATTGCATACTTAACCATCTTGTATTGAGGGAAGCACTCAAAATAGGAATGACATAAAGGTACAAGAACCTTTCTCTCGAAATAATTATCGGTATCCACTAATTCCAAGCTAGAACTGATATTACCTGCTAATTCAGGTCTCTTATCTATATTCATATCTTCAGCTTCTTTAATACATTTCCACACATAATCCACTTCTTTCTGATCAAGCTTCACTTCTAACCATCCGCCTAAAGTTTCTGGTCTATTAGGACGCCATTCCATAGGCCCTGTCAAAAAAACTTTTTTTATTCTATAGGCTGTCAGCCCAAAAGACTTATTCTCACTGCGATCCAAATAACTTGACAGGGTTGACAGGGTCGTCTAAGAACTTTGTAGGGAGAAACTAAATAATACTTAATCCTAATATTTTCCTTCAAGTTGTTCACTAAAAAGAACGTCTAATATCAAGCTAGGTCTTGGTTCTTTCTTCTTCCAAGAGAGGAGGATATATTCTGAGAGAGTTCTAGCAAACCCCGTCAACCCCGTCAGGTTGCTTAAGAACTAAGTCATACCAATTAAATACTCTTGACACCCTGTCAAGTCTTCTTTAGATTTCTGACAGGGTTTTTTAAGGTCAACTTGTCACAACGTAAATCTCCGATGCCACGAGTTTCTCCTCAGAATGCTACTGCTTATCGCACAGATAATGCTGCCTTAGTTGATCATGACAGAGATTTACTCAGTCAAATAATATCTGTGGAAGAACCAACAGATGAAGAATATATAGATATAGCAAGGTTATGTATGAGGTATTGGGATAGCCGTCCATTCCTGCATATCAGAGAAGACTTGCAACTATGCCTATCTAAATGGAACCTATCTAAAGAACAACTCTTCGAGAAGACACGAAAGATATGGTTCTCTGGCTATAGACCCAGCTGGGCTCCAGAACAATCCGCATGTGTCGGATCAGGAGCAGACGTAGAAGAAGGAGCTAAGTAACTGCTGACTCTTCGTAGATAGGAGGACCGTAACTTTTATATTCCAATTGCTTCTGAAGGAAAGCAGTCTTAGCCTTCAGTTCTTTGTTCTCTTTCTCCAGCACATCAATGTGCTCTTGATAGACGATAATCATACCCTTTAGTCTATCATTCTCTAGCTCTTGATCCCAATTCATCTCATTTCTTTTTGTGATCGTGTGATACATCTTCAAGATTTCTTATTCTTTTCTCGTGATCATGCAAGTTACGTTCGATATGCCTAATATCTTTACTGACTTCGTTTCTTAAAAGACGAACTTCATTTAAAATTGATTCCATACCCTTTTTCATACTTCCTTGTTCGAAAGCCATTCTCCACAACGCTCCTGTTGCGGCGAGTCCTAAAACGGCGACGACTTCAAGCACTTGAAAGACAATAGGGTTCCATATTTATTTTAAGTTATTAATGGATACTAAGAGCATCGGTCGCCCACCTAAAGCACCCAAACATTGGGATCAACGTTTTCTTGTCATTGCTTCTCACGTAGCTGGTTGGTCTAAAGACCCCTCTACAAAAGTTGGAGCAGTGGCTGTAAGGAATCGCAGGATACTCGCTACAGGATATAACGGTTTACCTGCAGGAGTCGATGACACCGATAGTCGACTAGCTGATAGAGAAACTCGTCTCAAGATGACAACTCACGCAGAGATGAATTGTGTTGCTTACGCCGCACGTAGTGGTGTTTGTCTGACAGGCGCAACTATGTACGTTTGGCCATTAATGACATGCAGTCAATGTGCTGCTGTTTTAATCCAAGCAGAAATTAATAAAGTTGTTGTTCCTGATTTTGTTGAACCATTTAGATGGCAAGAAAGCTTTGATTTAGCTCGTCAAATGTTCGTAGAAGCGGGAGTTACTGTTCATAGGGTTCCGATTAAAGGTCCTGTCAACCAAGAAGAAGAACCGATAGATGCATCACCTTGTTCACTTGACGTAACTTAGACAGTAATTAACCTAGTTTGAAGGCTTAATTAAATGTCTACTTTTCAAGTTGGTCATCGAGTACGAAATATAACAGTCAACCAAGATGGATTTGTCGTCGGACAAACCCAGGCTGTTGGCCTCCATTTAGAAAAACTTCCTGTCATTATTGAAGGCTCTACGAGACAAGAGCTGTGGGATACTAAAAACGTAGAATTGAAGCCTAAGAAAGAGCAATTAGTCAAGATGGGTGGTAAATTTAAACCACCAAAAGGCTTCCCATTAAACATATAGCTCTATGGCTCAATGGCCAATTCCACCTAACCTCCATTCAAAGATAGAAGGAGGGCCTATCTGTCCTTGTAAAGACCATTCTTTGGGATCTAAGGATGGCAAGATTCCTCGTTATAGCGATAGCCATGCCTGCGTTCGTTGTGTCTCTTCTTTGACAGAAGGAAGACTATCTCTAGATATTCATAAAATTGACAAAAAGCATAGAAGACGTTTCTTAGAATTCTGGTCATTTGTAGAGATAGGAACAGCAGAAGAATGCTGGCCTTGGAGAGGACCGATGCATAGTCGATCTAATTCAACTTATTTTTCAATGCCTCGCCATTGGGGAGGAAGACAATATTCAGCACCTCGAGTTGCTACTTGGTTCTCTTGGGGTGATATAGGACGCTTACCTATTAAACATATCTGCGGTGACAACACTTGTTGCAATCCTCTCCATATCAGAATTAAAGGTGTTAATCACTTCTTTCATAATCGACACCTCCAAGTCATAGACCTGGAATACAACTCTCGTAAATTAATGGAAGAAACAAAACAATTTTTAGAAACAACTAGAGATAAAGATCCAAGACGATTTCAAAAAATCGAGAAAGATAACAAACTGTGGATTGATTTCCGTCTCAATGCCGATGGTCCTATAGATCCTAAGGCTTTATTAGCCTCACATCTATCTAACGACGCCGAAAGCCCTAGTAACAGGGATTAGCTTGCTTTAATTGAACTAAGATAAACATATTGAACGTAAGTATTTTAAATGGCTAACGAATGGGGTATCGGAGGGACATGGAGTAATGACGATAATACTGATGTTACTAGATACAATAGTTTTGCGAGACGTAACCAACTATACGATGATTTAACTGGTGCAGCAGGGGATGATGGGCTTTTATCGGCAGACGAAATATGGGCTGCACATGGTAAAAATATGGTTGGCAAATACAATATGCCATCAGGTGGTATAAGAGAAACAGTTGCTCGTTTTGCCCAAAAGACTGGAACTAAATTATCTGATGATGCCTTAGACAGATGGGATCTTAAATATGACGGCAAAGATTTGCTAGGTAAATGGTCTTGGGGTTACCATGATCAGCCTCACGAAAGTTTCAGACATGATGGTTCTGTAAGTTTTGTTCGAGGAATAGACGACGGTGATGACGATGGATGGGACGTTTTTAAATTTAAATATCTAGGAGACGCAACATCCGATGATGATGATGATGATACTACTACCACTACTACTACAGTCGCTGATGATTCTTCTTTTAAAAAAGAAGTTGAACTAGACCCTCTCACCCAAACTCCAAGGAGTCAAAAATATACTGGCTTTGTACCTTCTGACGCTTTAATACAAACAACAGCACAAAACAAAGGTGGATGGGACAAACTCGCAGATACAACTAATTTATTTGAATACGGCTTCAAAGACGATGGTACTAAACTCACTAATAACGAATTCATAACAAAAGCTTATCAAAATATTTACGATAGGAATCCTGATGCAGCTTCTTTATCTCATTGGAATGAGAAATTTTCTGTAGGAGCCGACGGTAAAACGGGGACAACATATAAAGATATGTTGATGGAGATGAATGATTCAGACGAAGGTCGATTAAATCGGTTATATAAAAATATTTTCGATAGACCTTTAGCCAAAGAAGGGAAAGAATACTGGCTAGATGGAGACATGAAAAACCTTCTGGCTGACGGGAAAACAAGAGATGAAGCGTGGTCAATTATCAAGAGCAATATCATGAATATGGGTCAAGACGAATTTAAAGATAAATGGGATGGCTACGACCCGTGGGATGCTTTTCAAAATGCAAGTTCCACTACTTCTAACACCAATACAATTTCTACAAGCCAAGATGCTGCGGCTAGCAACACTAGTGCAACAAGCAGTACATCTTCGGATAACACGAACACATCTACCTTCGACCCTTACTACGGGATGGGTGAGACTGCTTTTAATGCTTTATCTGCTTCTGACAAAGTCAGAACTAGAAATGCATTCGATAGAAAGCAGCAAGAAGCGACTATAGCTTCGCAAGGTACAACGAATAGACAATCATTAATGGAGTTTGGAGAGCTCGGTAGTTGGGCTATTGATCGACTTCCCGACAATATCGGTACAACTTCTTCGATAGATGATCTCATCGATAAATACACCAATAAAATCAAATCCACATCATGACACAATATCAACACCCTTTCGATACCTCTTTCAGCGATTCTCTGAGATACAAAAGAGACAGAGCAGACGCTGGATATCTTAAAAGTGCTCTTGATACATATCTGGATGACGCTAGAGACTTTAATAAAAAAAATTCTTTAGCTGCTACATCTGCTGACGGGACTACAGATGTAACTCAAGCTGATGATACTGATTACAGTGCTTACACATATGATCAGGTCATGAAAGAATCAATCTTGAAAAGAAACAGGATTGATGGCACTTATGACGCAGAGACAGGAATGATTGATGATGACAGTTATACCAAACTGATGACGAGGATGAAATACAATCCAGCCGCTACTCCAGAAAATTACAAGGCTGCTTTTGGTAAATGTGATGCCTTCGGGTGTTACTGGCCTGAGGACAATGCAGAAGATTTTTATTCAGTCGGAACAGGCGGAGGTACAGACCATGCTAAAAGAGGACAAGCCGCCGCCCGTGCGAAAGCAGCTCACGGCAGATCATATACGGCTGCGGCTGGAGGCAGGACAGGACTTAAAGGAGGCTTTAGAAGAAAGAGAACTGCTCCAGGAGGAAATGATGGCAAGTCACAAAGCAGGGGAGCAATGAGAAGTGATATTCAGTTAAAAGAAAATATTACTTATATCAATCAATCTCCTAATGGGCATTCTATTTACGAATGGAACTATAAAGGAGAGCCTAAATCCAGAAGATACCAAGGAGTGATGGCTCAAGAATTACTGCAGACTGCTCCAGAAGCTGTCGTGACAATGGATAATGGATACCTTGGAGTGGATTACGAAAAAATCGACGTTGACTTCACAACTGCTTAAAAAGAATTACACTTAACTCAACTTCAGAATTACTATGACTGAGACGCACACTGTCGATCTTGACAATTCTCAATGGGTTGATTCCGTTTATCAAACTTACTTAGGCAGAGATCCTGAAGAGGAAGGCAAAGCTTACTGGATTAAAGATATCGATGAGATGGTTGAGAACGGCGAAACCTTAGATATAGCGAGAAAAAGAGTTATCGGTAATATCAAGTTGAGTCCAGAATACAAATCAAAACACACAATGTGACATTGGATACTTGCATTTAGGTATTTCTAACGGTATCTTCAACTTGTTTGAAATACTTAAGTGCAAATCCATCAACCATATACCGTACACTGCGGCGACCGTCAATACCGCATTGTAGAAGGCAGAAGAGTTTGGCTAGAAGAGCCTCCTAAGGATTATATTTGTACAAACGGAAATACTTATGAACAAAACCTCAGACGTCTTAGCTCAACTTTTAAGGGCTCATAACTCTTTAAATGAGACGATAGATTTTTTAAATAAATGCGAAGATAGTAAAGAGATAGTAACATTAGCAAAACTGGCAGAAAAATCTGTCGATCAATTGCTAGTGGAATTCCACAATGCCAAGACCCTCAAGGCAAGAATTAAGTAAGAAGATGTTTCCGGAGTTAACGACTCCTGGAGGTAGCAAAGGAGATAAAGAAGCGTCGTTAAAAATCAACGTGATGGCCATCGAATTAATCCTTGTTGATGCTATCAAGATGTATGACCAAGGATTTGATAAGCATGGCCCAGGTGCTTTGTTTTATCCGTTAACTAAATTAAAACCTCATAGAGATAAAGAAGGTAAATACTATCTTGCTTTAGATGACTTAAAGAAAGGAGTTGCCGAAACCGAAGCTGCTGGCGATGAATTTAATTCGTCATTCCTTACTGAGCTGATTAAGACTATTGATAAATTTGATCCTGCTAAAGCCGCATTAGTTGTCTTAGTAGATAAGACAGGAATGAGCGTCAAAATAATAGAAAGAGAATACCCTGCTAAACACGCACAAGCAATCTTGGAGAAGATGTCTAAATCATGAATAGAGAAGAACAGAACAAACAAGTCTCAATGCCAATGTTCGACTTACTTGATGCATGTTGTGCATTACATGGTGGTCTAGAACTAGATAAGTTTGAAGACAAAAACTATGCCTTAAAGCATGCTCTCAATCGCTTCTTTGGCTATCTCACTCCAGAAGCAAAAGCAGAATTTAATTCATGGGTAGATAAAAAAGGTTGGAGAAAAAGAGAAACCATCATATTGCCATAAATGTCTAGAAGACCTGATCGCTGCGATTTAGCACCCCCCACTAATATTGTTCTTGCTTCTCGTAGTGTTCTAGGCTCTATCGACTTAGATCCTTATAGTACTAAAGAAATTAATGCTTTAGTGCAATCAGCGAAAATATTTGATCGTAATGACGGCGAAGATGCTTTACATAAAATCATTTCACAAGACTGGATAATCCCAGGAGAAGGAAGAGTATTTGTTGGTCCTCCGACTGGATTAGCTCCAAGTCGTAAACTCTTCAATAAGACACTGAGAGAATACAGGAAAGGATCTGTTCAACAAGCCATCTTATGGGTGGGTCATAACGAAACAATAATTAAATGTCCTTGGCTATGGGATTTTCCATGCTGTATGCCATTCAAAAGATTACGACCTTCTTGGTGGGATGACGAGTTAGAAACCTTTAGATCAATATCTCCTTCTGACTGGTCAGCAATCTTTTACCTGCCACCATCATCGCCTCCTTCTCAATTCCAAACGATGGTTGCAAGATTCCATACAGCGTTTAGTCACATAGGACGTATCGTTTTCAATGAATTAAGTGGAGAAGGCGATTGGGAACTCTCCTATAAATCGATCGAGAAAAAGCCATACAACTACCGAGAATAATGCATAATCCTTACGCTTTATCCCCAGAAGGAGAATTTCAGACCCCTGAAGGTGAGTGGTGGTTGACTTGTCGCTCGATAGTATACGATTCTTGGCTCTTTTGGTCTGATGCACTACCTTACGAGATGGAATTAAGACAACAACTAGATATGGAATCGTTCAATAATATTACCTCTTTAGCAAAAAGATTACATGTATTTCATGTCTCTTTACCTGGGTATAAGCAATTGAATGAGTCACCATTCAAAGTCTCGAAATGGTGGGATCCGACAGAGACCGATCCGCAATGGAGCTCGGGTAGGAGTTGCTTGTTTACTATTGAAAATTTCGAAGCTGAAGACCTGATTAATTATTTACCTAAGAGAACGTCAAGACCTTTGATTAAATTAAAACCTGTATCAGTTAATTTCATAGAAGTCTATCTACCTCCAGACAAGTCTGAAATTAATACAAATCAAAATTCTCTACCCCTAGACTTGCAGGGGAAGAAGTCTTCCTCATGTCCTCCTCTAACCCGAAAGTATCGAAAATAGATTGTTCATCACGTTTTTCTTGAGCTCTTCTCAAGAGAACGTCCAGTCCACCACCTCGAGCTTTAATATTTTTCAATCCTCCTGTACTACCACCATAGTTCTGAGCATCTGAATTACTCTTACGTGCTTTTGCTAGATGTCTCCGCACTAAAGCAGGAACCTTATTAGGGTTATGTCTATACGGAGCTCCTGGATTTCCTCTCAAGGTATTGGAAATATTCAATTCATTTCCTATCCTAGGACGGATACTAAATACATATGAAGCCAAAGACTCGCTTTGAATTAACCCCTTGGGCTGCTATTGAAGAAATCACAGATGTATTAACTTATGGTGCTGATAAATACGAAGCTAACAACTGGTGTAGAGGAGCAGAATGGGGTAGATATTTCGCAGCATTATGTCGACATATCTTTGCTTGGTGGAAAGGAGAAGACAAAGATCCTGAAACAGGCTTTTCACATTTAGCACATGCAGGGTGTTGCCTTGTATTCTTAATGGAGTACCAGCGCAATGGTTGGGGAACCGATGATCGTAATACGAAGCCTGACGGT
>MDSV01190546.1_pt1 | contig 14265 bp, 13 predicted proteins | sample 810851 | NCBI WGS metagenome assembly MDSV01 (sample SAMN05326640, study PRJNA326480) | marine metagenome | isolation source: seawater | place: Atlantic Ocean: North East | collected 2012 | reverse complement strand
TTCCGGATGACTTTCTTTGACATGTTTCGCAAATAGTAATATTTAATGGATTTACAGCTTGAGAAATATCGTATTGTTTAATATATAATCGCCCACAATGATTTGTTAATTCTGATGCATTTTTTAGGATTTTTTGTGAAGTGTGATTCAAATGTTTAATTAGTTCTTCAAAAAATATATCTTTATTTTTTTTTTCAGTTGGAAGGATATCATTTGCATATGCATTCCAATATGATTTAATTTTGGAAGAGTTTATCATTCCACTTAATATAATATAGACGCCGAAAGTTTTTTATTTTCCGAATATCAGTCCAACAAGTATGTATAAACCGAGTATTTGCCAAACACTCGTTGCTTTTCTGGCACATGTAATTATCCCACTACCTTTGTCTGCACCTGCAATGACGGCATTCCATAAAAACATTCCAATAAAAGCTAGAATAATTAAGACAACTATAAATGTAATAACAGCAACAATTAATTCACTAACAGAAGCATTTTTTGCTTTTTCAACAGAGTCCTGTAAATCAAAGTTTTCTTGAGATTGAGAAGTAGATACTTTTACTAATTTTGAAACAACCGTTGGAATCATAATATATTATTAACCGAGATATTTTTAATATTATCATTATTGCGTATTTTATGTAAAATAAGTTTAATAACATTTTTAACCAAATGTATTTTCACCACTATATCCAATATATAGAAAGCCATCGTTATCTTTATGAGAATCATAAACAGATGATATTAAACTAGATGTTGGTACTAATTTGGTATTATTTATAAACATAAATATTGATTTTTGAGCATTTATTTTTATTCTTTTACGAACAACATATATAAATTGACCCATTGTTAAATCTGGTGGAACTAAATATTTTCGTCTGTCTATTTCAGGAACTTCAGAATTGCCATATTTTTCACATATTACTGGTATTAATTCTGGATATTTTGTTTTAATACGAGTTGCTTCTTTGTGTCTTTTTTCATAGCTTACTTCGTCTTTAAAACCCATAATTATATTTATAATATATTTTTATTTTATCATTTTAACATACAAATATATCAATAATTAAATTAGGTACTTGAACATGGATTTGGTTTAACGGGTATTGTTGCCCAATTCGCTGCATTTCTAATGCTAAAAAATTGAGAATAATCAACTGGAAATCTTGGATAAACACCATTTCGCATTCCATTAAAAAGAGTATTTGCTTTTTTAACCATTAAGAATGTCGATGAATCAGTTGCACCTGTACATGGAGGTTTAAATCTAAAATTATTTAAAATATAGTTTTCAGGTATTCCTGAATTAATTTGAGGGTATGGGTTAGGGCACGTTGGGCAAGACATTTTATATTCTTTCTAAAGAAAAGTGTTATTTTTTTATTTTTCAATTTCAGAAATTTAAATTTTTCTTCCATATTTTTTTATGTTTTGGAGTAATTTTAATAAAATTATTTAATTTATTATTAGTTGACGATTGTTTATCATTATTAGTTTTTCTAAAAAAAATCCATTTAAGATAGATTTGAACAACTTTTTCTATATCAGAATAATTAACATTATATTTTTTTATTTTTAAGGTGTCCTCTGTAATTTGATGTAATATTATTGGGAATATGTAAGGAAAATATCTAGAATCTACATTTAATTTATATGATAACAAAGAAAGAAAAATTTGGGTATTACTGTGTGTTGCTGATTTTGTTAGAGTATTTGTAAATTGTGTTTTTGGGCATTCAATATTTTTATTTTCAATGCCACCTAAATATTCATTTGTATAACCACATGTCAGCATACTATGTGAATATGATAACTCCCATCTTGGAAATTTTAATATAATATCTGAAATTGTTAAATAATGCATTAAATATTGATACATAGAGGTAATATCTTTCGCTTGAATTTTTTTATGTTGTAAGCGGTTTGGTAAGTTTTCATGAATCATCATTGGAATTAAATTTGAATCAACTTTATAAAAATCATAAATATCCAAAAACTTATGTTTTCTTGAAAATAAAGTTTGTGTTACATCAAAAATATTATAATCTACTCTTGTTTTCCGTGTTATTTCTTTAATATGCTGAATATCCTCTGTTGTGATTATATGATTGTCTCTAAAAAATAAAACAACTTCTTGTAAAAAATTAATTGTTTTACGAACATCTTGATTTGTATATTGAATTAACAGTTGTAATGCTGTATCTTCAATCGATATTTTCTCATCTATACATATTTTTTTAAGAAATTTTATAATATCAATCGAAGATGGTCTTTTAAGAGCAACTTCTGTATATAAATATGATGACAATTTTTTATCATATGCACGATTACTTATGCAAATAACAGGATTGATAACCTGTTTTTTATCATATTGTTCTTGAATCATCGCAAATAATTGATGTAATCCTCCTTTATCACCACATGACATTCCATCTATTTCATCCATTACAATTCCAATATCTTGTTGTCGATGTTTCTTTTTCATCATATTTACACTATAATTTGCTAGAATTTTTTCCATCATTTCTTGAATACGTTTTTTGCTTCGAATCTCTCCAGCATTCAACTCAAAAATATGATAATTAAATTGTTGCAATAATAAATTTGCAACAGTTGTTTTTCCAATTCCACTTGCACCATAAATAAATACAATTGGTGGAGTTTGTTTGTTTTTATCTAATTGAAAATTTTTTAACCATTCTTTTAGTGTTTTAATTGCTTGAACATGACCAATTACACATGATAAAGAAGAAGGTTTATATTTATGTGTCCAATGATGATTTAATTGAGTTGTCATATTTATCACTATTATATTTTTTGTAAGGAAGCTTTAAACCCTTTATATTAACATTTTTGTTTACAAATAAAATTATATAAATAAAGATAATACAATATTATTATCATAAATAATTTTATCTCATTTTAAAATGGTTCTAAAATTGGATATCAACTTTCAAAAATTTTTATAACTTTAATTTTATGCTAATTAATATCTTTGCTTGCGTCGACTTTTAGAAAGATAATGGTTTGGTTCACGAGAGTGCCTGTTTAGATGGTTTTTGAATGTTTGATGACTTGATTCTCTTGAACTACTGCTAAGACGTCCCTTGATTTTATTTAGATGCCATTTAATAAATTTTTTTTTATTTTGGGCAAGACGATGTAATATATCATCTACACTAACATCTTTTGGTGGTGTTTTCATTATAAAAGAGTCATCATAAGATTGAAACATACGAATTATCATATATTCACTTGGAATAAATACTTTAATTATATTATTATTGGTATTGGTATTATGGGTACGTAATATGATATTTTTTTGTTGCTTTTTTGAGATATCCATACTATTAATAGTGTTTTGTATAAGTGGTTTGTATATTATGTTCATATCAAGAAGAACCTTATTATTATTATATAAATACTCATGTTCATATTTTTTAAAAATTTTTGTTACTTGTTTTATATTATGATTATCAATCTCTTCCCACGTTTCTAATTCATTGCTTGGTTTACATAACAACATACGATGAATTGTAACATTACGTTCCTCGGGTGGAAGTGTTTCATGTGAATGATAACGAACAGCACGACCAATCACCTGTTCAATTCGAACATCATGAAAATGGGGCTCTAGTAAAATAACATCTCTTACACATTTAAGGTCTAAACCTTCACTGCCTGCTGCAGATATTAACAATATAGTAACAATATTATTGTTATATAAATCCACAATTTTTTTTCTCTCTATGCCAGAAACGCTGCCTGTAATTTGTAGATAAGGTATTTTTTTTTCATCAAGAATTCTTGCAATAAGAGATAATCCTCCATTAAGAAAAGCAGAATAAAGTAATAATTTCCGATGATTTTGATAGCAATTATAAATAATATATAATGCTTCTTTAACTTTTTGAGAAACAACAAACTCTGTCATTCCATTAACAGCTATTCGTAGTTTACTGTAAAAACAACTTGCTTTTGAAGGGTCAAATAACAACTGTAGTGGTACTCCTGAATTAGTAATATCATCCTGTTCAATTATCTTGTCAAATTCACTTTTAATTTCATCTTTTTCTACTTTATTGTATAATTCTAAATAGGTATCACTCATTGTTAATCGTACAATTTTTTCTTTCGTTTTGGGATAACCTTCCCTTGAAAATCTGGCAAATTCAAAATAAGGACGAATTTCATTAATGTAAGAATTTATAACAGGTTGATTACGAAGTAAGTAGGTGTTACCAGAGCGGAGGTATTCTCTTGTTATTTTTTCTAATTTTTTACGATAAGTAGCGAATTCTTTATACACCTCACGATATGATTGTTGCTTAACCATACATATAAGATTAAACATTTCGATAGGAGAATTTTTGATTGGTGTAGCAGTCATTAAAAGTACATTTGCCGCATTTCGAGATGCTTCAATTGCTTGAAAAGCAAGTTTTCCACTACCAATATCATTTTTTTTTTTATTCATCGTAATTTGAGTAGTTAAAATATGTACTTCATCTATAACGAGTAGTTTATCCGATAGAATACTATATTCAGTATTTTCATGAAAGAATTTGTGATGTGTATAAAGTAAAAATAAATTCCGATACTTTAATGGAACAAGTCGATTCACTTCTGAAACAAATTGGTTATGAACTCCAACCGGTGTAACAATAACAACTCCATTGATTTTATTATTAGTCAAAAGACACATGCCAGCGACAATTGAAGATATTGTTTTACCACTTCCTGTACCAGCAACAAAAATTGCAGAGCGTCTTTTATGTAATATAGATGTAATAATATTTTCTTGATGTGGTCTAAGTATAATATCCACTCCACATGGAGGATTTCTTAACGATTTATTATTTAGATTTGAACTGCTCTTTTTAAAAGACATCTTTATTATTACTGATAAATAAATTGATATTAAAATAATAATATTTCTATTTAGAATGAACAATGCACACAAACGTGTATCCTTTTCTTGACACAATTTCATCTTACAATTTAGGATGTACATCAAAAGAAATGATATCATGGATACTAACAAATATCAGAATTTATTGGTTTCGAGAAGCAATTAATATTATCTCGTCTTTAACCATTTATGAAAAAAGAAGTCGAGGAAGTGGACGCTCATATTACCACACTTTTATTCACAAAATTGTTAGTAGAGATATACATTTGTTATGGAATCATTTTAAAAATATTTATTTAACAGACAATGTTTCATCTAAAAAAAATATTTTTGATGCAAGAGACAGAAATAACATATGGCATACATGTAAGGTTATTTCTATTCATAATAAGACTGCACATGTTCGATTTAATGGATGGTCTTTAAAAAGCGAAGAATATATTCCGGTAAACAAGTTATATCCAGCTGGAACAAAAGGATTTCTTCATGGTAAACAAATACAACCAAATCAATATTGTATATATAATCATAGGTCTCGTATAGATTTGTTATCTTGTGGGAGAACTAAACCTTTATCTTTATTTCAAACCTATAAAACTGTCAGAGTATTTACAGACGGTAAACGGAATCTTGTTCAAATACAATCAATGAGTTTTAAACCTCTGAATAAAAAAGAAAATTATATTGTGGATGAAAAACAGCTTTTACCATTAACAGATGAATCCGCAATCTTTTTACTTCTTAAAAATATGATTAATGAACCCATGTTATGTAACGAGAACAAACAAATTTCTAACTGTGTAAATAATTCTTTCAACTATCGAATTCAATTTTGGAGAAAGAAATTAAGAAGAAATACTATCCATCCATGGTTAGGAAAAATATTTGATGAAAAACATTTTTGTAAAAAGATTGGTAAAACATTCACTCAAGATCCTCACATTAAAAAAATAATTAAACCTAAATTTAAAAAGAACACGTTCGAAATCAACATTGAATTTCAACACTGTATTCTTTCATGGTTATCCGATAATGATATTCTAGATACTGTTAGTAGAATATCATGGGCGTGTTTAAGTTCTTCTGTTAAATATGTTAAACATCGCTGGTATAAAAAGATTCAATCTGCATTACATAATTTAGAACCATGTAAAAAAAAACTGGGAAGAACTCATAAAGAACATATTAATCAATTATTAACAGTTAACAATTATCCGTGGATAAAAAACCTTGGTAAATGGGGAATGTTAAGAAATATTTGGATGTTTTATAATACATCGAATACACAAAGTCAAAAGGAATTTTCAGTTTATAACGTATCTGTTAATGATAGAGTTGATGTGAAAGACCGTTACAATCGATGGGGTTCTGCAACTGTAAAATCTGTCACAAATCTAAAAGATTGTCCACACAAACATATTAAAGTTAATTTTGACGGGTGGAGTAAAAAACAATCAGAAACAATTTGTTGTCGTTATTCATTCAGTTGTCGTATTAGTACATTTGGGACTAAAAGTTTTAATATCTTTAATACTCCTCAAAAAAACCAATATTGTATTCGATTATATGAAAATGAATATCCAGTTATCATTTACATTTTAAATGTAATGTTTTCAAAAGAAGATGAAACATATCTTATCGATGGTGAAATGTTAAATGACTATAAAAAAACACAATTTATTTATCGAGGATATGGTCTATACGAAATGTCAGATGAACTAATGGTTCTTATGTTTGGAAAAGAATTTAAATAAAATTGATTTTTTATTTAGTGTAAATTATTATTACACCGCTTTTTAATTAAAATGGATTCTAAAATAGATATCAAAGGTACATTTTGTACTCTAAATTTAGAAACAATTCGTAATAATCTTGTACAATGTGATAAATTTCTTCTTCATGAATTAATGTTATGTGTTGTAAACAGTTATTTTGAGTTATATCCAGAAAAAACACCCAAAGATTTAGAGGAACTGATGAGAGAATTAAATCTTAATTCAGGATTGATTGCAATGCCTATTTCACAAGTAGATGATGTTCAAAGGATAATTGAGGAAAAAAATGGTGTTGTAATTCAAACTCGATACTTACACTTATATCCTAAACCAATTGCCCTAGAAGATATAAAATGAACATCTCGCAAAATTTTATCTAAATGTTTCTTGTCGAAAGAGGTTAGACGTTATTAACGAGATGTCAGCGTTTAGTACATATGAAGAAAACCTTGTAAATTTGATTGAAACTGGTTCATTGACTGTTCTTGCAAATCAAGTACCAGAATCAGATAGTATTACAGACTTTAAACAAGATGATTTTAAGTCTAATCTTCAAAAAGGAAAAATTCATTTGTCAATACATAGTTATTCAGATATAATGAAGTTTGCAATGACAAAATACCCGCATTCGAAATTAATGGTTCTGTGTAGCACTGATACTGAAACAATTTACGGTTTAATATTTGAAGGTAAACTTGCTTGCCCAGTTGGATATTTAGAAAAAAATTCATTTGGACAACAAGCATTAGAATTAATAATGTTACAACAATATAAAAATATTATACTACTTTTCTTAAGTAGTACTTTTACATCTTAAAAATAAAAATAATTTTTTTTTTTATTATAATTCATCATAATCTTCACTTTGAGTAATCAAATTTTCACGTTTATTCGGAACATGAGCCATTTGATAATAACATTTACATTCGTTTAAAATTTTAGAAGGATTTACAAAATCACATACAATTTCATAAAACGAAATTTGTGATTCTTGAATATTATATTCACTTTCTTGTCCTGAAAAAGCATATAAATGTAGGAATGCAAAGAGTAACATCTCCATTGATAGAATGCCACTGTTATAATAAACATCGTTTTCTGAATCAACATAATGCTTATAAACAAGACCAGAAATAAGAATACTTTGCCAAAAGGTGAAGAAAACAATTAGTTTTATACATGCCAATTTAAGAATGGGTTTATAAATTTTTTTTTGTATTTCTGAATATAATATTTTGTACAGCATTATTAAACCATATATAGCCAACATTTGAGAAATATTTCGAATAATGGTGCAATAAATGTAAGCTGCCTTTGGACTAAATTTTGAAGGATGTAGATAACGGTTTCCTGCCCAAGATAATAAAGTAATTGGCATCACAATGAACATCACCAAAACATATTGTAAAATACTGATAATAATTTTTTTCATTTCCCATTCAGAAAAACAACACGAACATGGAATTAGATGTTTTGTTTTTTTGGGTAAATGAACATCATCTAACATAATTACCAAATATTGTAAAAATGCAATAATAACTAAGGCTTCACAAAGTCCTCGAAACATTATAAATAATGGTGACCAAGACGGGAAAGAAATAGATAATGACGCTTCTAAAGAATAAAGTGCTGGTAGAAATAAAATACGAACTTTACTTGAACATATTTTTCTTTTGTATGGGGTATGTAAATAATTATGTATTCCTTTTAGAATAATAAAGGAGGTTGAAAAGGTTAATATCCAAGAAGATACTAAAAAGATGGTCTTAACAATATTATCCATTTTAACAGTTGTTATTTGCCATTAATAACGAAGGATTACTATTTAGCTTCAAGAAAAAGATAATATCAATTATAATAAATATTTAGATTAATTGAAAATATGTAATATAAATAAATTGATAATTCTTATAAAAAATATTTTTAATTATTTACTTTCCATTGATGAACTCCTTTTTTATTTTTTTTTATGATATACATTCTTTTATCATTCCCCTTTTGTAGATATCCTTCAGGACAGTCGGATGCTGAATAGGGGGGACTTGGTCGATTACAGTATTTTTTCTTTTCAGATTCATTTTTTCCATGAAGACACAAATTAATTAATTTATTATCGACGATGACTTTTTTAGAAGAAGATTTTTTTAGAGAGTTACGAGAAGATTTTTTTCTTAGAGAGGTACTCCTTTTCATTGATTTTTTTAAAGAACGTTTAGAGGAAAACTCCTTTATTTTTCTTTCTAAAGTTTTAATTTTTTCCTTGATAGTTTTTTCTAATTCTGAAATTCTTTTCTTTGGAACATAAATAAAACAGAAATAACTATTTTGGGGACTGTCTTGACAACTTCTACCAGTTTTAGTATTTACTGTCTTTAGGTTTAACTCTTTCAGTAAAGAATAATGATAATCCCACCAAATCTTATGAAATTTGGAAATAATCAAATCACCCGAAAATTGATCTAACTTAGAATCATAATTAGAATCAAGGTCATAAATTATGATATTGATATGGTCATATGACTCTGAAATATCTTCTTCCCATATTTCAAGAATATCCGTAGAGTTATAATTTTCATAAAGGCAGAGTACCGACAAACATGAAGATAAATTGTATAAAACAGTCAGTTCAATTTTCTGTTGATTTTCTCGTAATTCTAATTTTTTTAAGATCTTTGAGGAATAATCTGGATTTCTAATTAAATATTCTTTTATCTCACTTGGAGATGCTTCATCTCTCTTAATTTTTTTGAGTTCGGAGTTATTATTATATTTTTTATGTTTAGATGTAACCATTTATAATAATATAATAGAAAAATATTTCTTTTATAATTTTTATATCTTTAAAGTTTTAAAATTCCGGCTTACCAAATAAAAAAATCAAAAAGGGTTGTTTGTCTTAGAACAAGTAAATAAATTTTCCCAAAAAAAAAAAGATAATATCAATTATAATAAATATTTAGATTAATAAACTGTTTGAAAAATATTAAAATTATTTGTTTAAACAACCTTTATTACAAGTTATTTTTATATTTTTTTATAAAAAATTGAAACGTTTTTTTCTTAACAAAATTAATGTATCTTTCAAAACTGAAGGATAAGTAAAACCAGATGCTTGGATCAGAATTGCGCAAGTTTAGCTAACTTGTATATGCTGCTGAAAAACAATCTTGTTCACCAGACTCGCTGAAAACACAGCTTTTTTCAAAAGTACTTATGTTTTCTTGATTGAAAACATAAAGAATCTTAAAAGATTTAACACCAGTTAGACAAGTTAGTTAACTGGGTTAAGTACAGAAGAAAATTAGCCTGAAAATGAAAGGTGTTTGCGTTAGCGTTAATGTTTTACTTACAATTGTGCACGATTGATTTTTTTTTTATTTATTTTGCTAGTAAAAATTTTTTATAAATTCTAATATTGTTAGAGATTGAAATGTGGAAAAGGTATTCAAAAGAATTTACTTTTTTATTAAGAAAATAATATAAAAATAATACAAATATAATATAACCGTATACAACCCAAGTAAATGTTTTAACTGACTATGATGATGATGATGATGATGATGATGATAATGATTTTTTTTTTGATTTAATTTTTTTAATTCGTTTATTTGTTTTATAAAAATATAAATTTTTGATAAGGAAGTCTGAAAAAATGATTGTATCTAGAAATTGTTTATATGATTGTAATTTTTTTTTTTTATTTTGAACATATTCAAAATGAAACACTTGCATTGGTTTTTGTTTTGTTAATTTTGTTTTATAATTAGTCCAATTCATGTCAAACATATGATTTAAATGGAATAGTTGCTTAGATTTTTTAACTAACTTAAATTCACACCCTCTATCTAATAATATTTCAAATTCACTTTGTCCAAATTCTTCGTTCTCAAGTAGATTATTATTTTTTGATTTTTTTGTTTTATTTTTTGAAGCGTGTATTTTTTTGTTCATACTCCAAGTAAGATAAAAAAAAGGAACATTTTTAGGAAGTGTAAATTCTAATAAGCAACATTCATTATCAGCAAAATCAAGACTTCTTTTAATAAAAGCAGATGTAGACAAGAAATTATCAAATGTCATTGTATCTTTCACTTTCAGTTTTTTTATTTGACATATATGTTCACTATTTCCATCTTCATGACTGTGTATACCCCTATATGTTACTAATTTCTTCGTTGTATGAGTTTTATTTATAACAGATTCGATCGTTTTAATCTGATTGGTTAGTAAATTATAAAAAAGTTTGATATATTCTTCCAAATTTAAAAATTGTAAATTATTATTTACATCTAAATTATTTATATTATTTCGAAAAAAAATATGGGTAGGAAGTTTTATTTCACAATTTAATAAAAAATAATTTATATATATATAATCATTATTTTTATAAGCTGATAATATATCTCTTTCTTTTTGAGTCAGGTCATTATATATATTCGTAAACGGTGTAATAACAGTTTTTAGTTCATTAAAATGTTTTTTTTTTTTTAATATTTTTTTTTTTAAACTATCCGATTTTTTAATCATTATATATGTATATATATAAATCATATAATAATTTATAATGTCTGATATAAATGAATCGTTAAAATTTAATATAAAAATGATAAAAATGTTATTTTATATTTTTTGTAATAAACTATAATTTAAAAAAAAAACTTAAAAAGAATTTAGATGATTCTATGCAAAAACACCTCCATCTTCTAATATTTTGAGACATATTTTTGCAATATTCTTAGAATCATCAATACCAGAATGGTGACTACCCTCTAATTTTATATTCAATTCATCTAACATTTTTACCATTGATTTTGATTTTTTTTGATATGTTTGCGTGTAAATATCTTTAACATTAACCCAATCTTTACAATAATTGGGTATTGTAACATTACTATACTTACATTGATTTGGAAATGCTGTTAAAAAATCCCAGTTACCACATGTTACTATAATTGAATTTTTCTTTGTAAATTTATTTTCATGACACCATTTATTAAATAATTTCAGACTTTTTTTAAAACATACGCCATTGTCACACATTTCTTGTGTAATACCTGTTAATTGAGTAGCAAATGGTGTTAATTTGTTATCAATTTTACAATATTTATGAAAAATTTTGTCATCCATAATAGATTTGGTATCAATACAAATTGGGACTGCTGAAAATTCCGTTATTTCTTGAGGACTCAGTTTTCCATTTTCAGTACAATTTGCTTCAAAATCAATAACAATTAAATAATTCATATATACTTGATAGTAAATTAATGAAAAGTTTAAGTTAACAAACTTCTTTACATCATTATTTATTTTAAATTGATATAATAATTTCAATTTAAACATATTATTATTAAGCTTTTATACATCTGAAATGGAATGTGTAGCACCACCGCCTCAACCACCATCTGATATTAAATGTCAAGCTACTCTAACAAGTAGCACTGGACAAAGCGACGGTCTCTTGACCACTACCTTTTCGGGAGAAGGTCAAAAAGTTGAAATAAATGCAGTTCTTCTTGACCATTCTGGTTCAATTAATATGTTACCAAAAGGAGCGTCAAGTTGCATTCTTGCTGGAAAACATTTTTCTAAGAACACACCTGGTAAAGTTATTATTGCACCGTTTTCAAATGGACATCAATTGATGATAAATGATAATGAAATTGGTTCGGATGAAAGAAATGAATTTGCAAGACTTGTCGAAGAAACAATTACTCGTAAATTGCAAACAGAAGCTTTCGGAACAAATTTGTCTGATGCGATGATAGGGGTTACAGAATATATTCGAGATAACACTCCCGAAAATACTTTTTCGAGAATGACGATTGTAACCGATGGTCAGGCCAATCAAGGACGATTCTCACCCTCCTCTTCATCAACTTGGCATCATCAATTAATTCAACATTTACAAGGAATTCTTGGTAACCGGACAGTCGAATATTTCTTCATTGCATTGACAAAAGATTCTCCAACGGAATTACAAGATTTTGGTGAAAGTATCTATTGCAAAGAGCCCGAAGATGTTCTTGGACCAATTGAGGTTCTTTCCAAAAAGAAAGGCCCTTTGATTAAGAAAGGAGAGTTATTGTTCAAAATTAAAAGTAATGATGACCCTGGTAGAGGTGGAGGTGCAGTTACTCCATGTGCATATTTCTTAGACACTTCTCTTCCAACGTATGAAATATTGAAATCGGCAGACATCCTTGGAATCCAAATTGGTGGTCAACGATTTCCACTTCGTGCAGAACAAATTGCATCTGCAAAAGGAGTTATTCAATCAAAGAATCCAAAAGATGGATTTCAATTTTGTCAAAATGGTCATCTCTGGTATACGGAATGTCAAACGGGGTTAAAAAGACCGATTATCATCTTATCGACAGAAAAAGAATCGATGATGATTTCTGATACCACAATATACGATGGTCAAACGTTGACATTTGTTGTTTGTGGATTAACTCCAGAAATGAATATCTCCGGAAATGTACATTTTAAGAGTGCCTTAAATGGACAGATTCAAGAATCAGCAATCACTGTTACAGAATGCATTTCAGAAAAAAAGAATGAGTTTGTTTCAGAATGTCAAGGGCGCATAATGGATTACGTTATTGGTGGCCAAAATTTGACATCAACAAGAATGATTCAAGTTCTGTTATCATTTTTGGCAACGATGCCAATGCCACATGCTCCAATTACCGTTAGTTTGTTGAAACAGATGGAAGATTTACTTCAATCTCAAGATGACCAATCTCGAATGCATATGCAATCTCAATTGACAAGTATGCGTCGTACTCAAACTGACCATCACAGTGGAAGTGGTCGTTAAAAATTACTTTCTTAAAAATGTTATATTATACAAATTTATTTTTTATGTTGTTTTTCTTTTTGTTTTATCTCTGATTGTTTTTCGAGAATTACTTTTGGATTTAATTCGATGTCTGCGTATTGTATTACTTTTACGGGCATTCCTAGAACTGCTTCTAGAATAACTTTTCCTTCTCGAACGTAAATAATATTGGTCACTTTGCTTACGTGTTGAAAAAATATTACTAATATATGACATTGTGTGAGAAGGTAATGATAATGGATTCCAGAAATTGTAAATATGTTGAATAGCATTTCCAATTTCTTCGATATTGTCTCTGACACTCCCATTAGCACGTATTAAATGCGATGTTAATAACATTCTTTTACCGTAATAAGAGGAATCCCATTGAGTTAATAATCGGTATCTTAATTGATGAACCGATTCTTCATTTCTGTCTGATTTTTTAAATAAATTATGTAAATAATCATCAACATCTTTTAAACAACCATTGTAATGTCCATGGTTACGTAAAGGAATTTGTTGAATATTGTCAATTATAAAAAAATCTGGTGTATGTAATAATTGATATACTTTTTTACTTTGATTACGTTTCCATCTAAGAATAACAATAACACAAAAAAATAGTATTGCACCGTGTAAATAAGTTTTTTTTTTTCCTTCTTCCCGGCGACGTTTCTCTTCTTTTTCCCGGCGAAGTTTCTCTTCTTTTTCCCGGCGAAGTTTCTCTTCTTTTTCCCGGCGAAGTTTCT
>MDSV01059410.1_pt1 | contig 14267 bp, 12 predicted proteins | sample 810851 | NCBI WGS metagenome assembly MDSV01 (sample SAMN05326640, study PRJNA326480) | marine metagenome | isolation source: seawater | place: Atlantic Ocean: North East | collected 2012 | reverse complement strand
TACTTAAATTACCCCTAGTATGTGAGGTAAATGTTTTTGTCTCGTAATTTCCCCAATCATATTTGTATTCACTTCCAAAACCATACGATAATTTATTATTAACAACCAATTCTCTCTCAGCTTTTGCAACTAAAGACTCACTATAGTATTCATCTTTTCTACCTAGCACATAATATTTTCTGTCATAATTATGGTAATGAAAAATCAAATCATCTTTATAGTTTCGACCAACCCTCTCAAGACCAGTTTGAATAGCATACATTTTATTATCAGCAGTAACAGACTCTTCTTTTGTAGCTGATGAATCATAATCAGATTTAGTATCTCTGTAGTAAAAAGTTGATTTAAATTTTAAATTATCATTTAACCACTTGTTCCCATTTAAATTTACTTGATAATTATCTGTACCATCTGATTCATGACCCTTAGCAATGGCGCTATCAGTTTTACTCTGATTCGCTGCTCCTTTAAAATTTAGGTGCCATCCATTATCTGTTATCTTTGTTATATTGTAGTCTACTGAGTTATTTTTTAAGCTGAAACCATTCACAGAATAACTATTAGTGTAATCAATATCTGTTATAAAATTAATTGCTCCTCCAATAGCATCAGGTCCAAAATGTGCACCATTAGATCCTTTATAAACTTCTATCTGTTGAATAGTCTGAATAAAATCTTGTCCAAAATCGTGCATTCCATTTGTTGCAGATTGATCATTTATTGGAACACCATTTAACATTACGAGTGTATGGTTAGACTCAGAGCCTCTCATAAAAATAGCAGCCTGCTGTCCTTTTTGCCCAGATTGATAAAAATCTAAACCTGAAACTTTTTTCAATAAATCTAAAGCAGAGGTTCCTCCAGAGTCAATAATTTGTTGTTTCGTAAAAACTTTTTTATTTATTCCTAGAGCATTATAGGAAGAAGTGTTTGGTGTTTTGCTAATTGTTATACATGGTATACCCTTTTGATTATCCCATTTACAATCTTCTAATCCATACGAAGTAGAGGTAAAAAATAAAATGAATAAAAATATAAAAACTCTGATTAACATACGACTCCTTTTTTTTATTTCATAAATATTTATGAAAAATTAATTTAGTGCCGTTGCTAATTAAATTGTAGAACTAGACTTTTCCTGGCCTTCATTCAACAGCGGACTATATCGGGTGGCACTCGGACTTATTTTTTTATAAAAAATTTACCGTTGCAGGAACAGTTAATGTTTTTCACATTATTCCCCACCATGATTCGATACACTGACCAAAATATGCTAAGTCTATTGAAAGTCAAACTTTATTTTTAAAATAGTCTAATAATTTTTGATTTCTATTATTAATATCGAAATACTTTATCTTACAATTACTAGCTAATTTTTCGTCACTTTTTTTATCTCCTACAATAATTGATTTTTTTTTATCTATCTCCCACTTATTAAAAAGATAATTTATCATTCCTTTATCAGGTTTGCGCATAAGCTTTTCTTTATTTGTAAATTTTAACCTTGTATCTTTAAAATAAGGGGCATAAACAAATTCATCAATATGTCCATTTTCTCTAATCATATCATCGTTAATCAAACCATGAAGCTTTTCTACTTCTACATGCGTGTAATAACCTCTGCCTATTCCTGATTGATTTGATATTACGAAAACATAAAAATTATTATCGTTTAAATACTTGATAACTTTTTTGATGTTATTAATATATTTAATATCTTTGTATTTATAAACATATCCTAAATCTTTGTTAATTACACCATCTCTATCAAGAAACACAGCAGGTTTTTTATTAAATTTTTTAAGAAAATTTTTAATTTTCTTAAGATCTTTTGGAACCCCTATATCTATAAAATAATTATATTCTTTATCAAGTAAATGACAATTCAAATATCTTTTATTCTGTAAATTTATAAAATCTTTTTCAAAATTAAAATGTTTTTTATCTATTTTATTGATTAGCTTTTTTCTTACTAGTGAAAAACCTGTATTAAAGTAAACACTTTTTTTATTTGTAAAAGAAATATAATTTTTATTAAAAATTTTCACTCCTCCAAATCTTTTTTCAATTTTCTTGCTTTTCAAAATCGCAAAGCAAATTAAAGAATTTTTTTTTAAATTTTTTTTTAATTCAAAAATGTTAAAATTAATTAATGTATCTCCATTTGATAAAAAAAACTCTTTATCTAATAAATGTTTAGCTTTACGTAAAGCTCCTGCAGTTCCACTAGGTTTTTTTTCAACAAAGCATTTTATTTCACAGCCAAAAAAATTTTTATTATGATATCTTTTAACAAAATATTCAGATTTATAAGAGCAGAGTAATAAGATTTTTTTAATATTAAATCTTGAAAACTGAAATAAAATATTTTCTAAAAATGGTTTATTATTAATCTTAATAAGTGGCTTAGGTATTTTTTTTGTAATTTTTCCAAGCCTTAAACCTTTTCCACCACAAAATATTACTGCCTGTTTCACATTATTTTTTTTTCTAAAATCTCGCAGATGTTATGTCCAACAAAAATATGTAATTCTTGAATTCTATCAACTCTATCTGCATTAACAGGGATAATTACATCACAAAAATCATTAAGGTTTTTAGGATAATTATTTTTAGTTAGACAAACAGTTTTACATTTCATTTTCTTAGCTATCTTAAATCCCTCAATAATATTTCTACTTTTTCCACTAGTAGTTATTCCGAAAATTACATCATTTTTTTTTGCAATGCTTTCAATTTGTCTAGAAAATATAAATTTGTAATCAAAATCATTTGAAATAGAAGTGATAACTGAAGTGTCAGTAGTTAATGCAACTGATGGTATAGCTTTCCTTTTTTTAAGATATTTTCCTACTAACTCAGCATTTAAATGCTGAGCATCAGCAGCAGACCCACCATTACCCATAAATATAATTTTACCACCTTTTTTAAATGAGCTAATTATCAATTTTATTGTTAAATCAAAATTAGCCATCAAAGACTTATTTTTATCCAAAAGTGTGATATTTCTTTTAAGATCTTGAATATTTTTTTTCAGATTATTAAAATGGGTCATCAAATTTATTTTATTTATCGGTTTTTAGTATATTTCAAAACAATAATATAAAAAAACAAATAAAAAAATACAAATTATTAACATTTAAAAAATAAAATAAATTTTTTAAATTATTGTAAATAATTAAATGTAAAAAACTTTTATTGGATAATTCAATGATTTTGCACATTATAACACAATTTAGACATTAAAATGCAATTATATTTTAAAAATAACTTATTATTGAAATGAATAAATCTGTATTTGTCTGTGGGGGTTTTTTAGATGAACAGGATCTATGGCTTATCCCAATTATATGTGCTTATGCAAAAAAATCTAAAATAAATAGGATTATATTTGAAAAAAAAATAAAAATTGAAAAATTGCCAGATTATACTAAAAAATTATTAAATAATTTTCAATTAATTTTTATAGATCAAAACAGTAAAAATAAAAAAAAATTTTTATTAATCTTTTATTTACTAAAAAATATTCATATTTTTTTTTACGTATTTTTTAATTTGAATAAAAAAAAATTACTTTCAAAAAAAATCAATTGGACAAAACTTCAATATTTACATGGTGCTTGGGATCAAATTAATTTAAAAGATAATAACTTCTCAAATAAATTTTTTTTAAGAATAAAAATTATTATGAGTGGAATTTATGAAATTGAATTTGGGAAAAAATTGATTAATTATGGAGCTAAATGTTTTTTCTTAAGCCACACCGTCTATAATAAAAGATGGTTATTGGCGTATTTAAGAGAAAAAAATGTTAAAATATTTAATCAATCTTTTTTAACAATTCACAAACAAAATAAATATGAGGATAAACATTGGGCCGACATAGATAAAAATTTATTTAATTCATATAAAAATAAAAAAAATAAGATTGAAAGTTATTGGAAAAAAAGAAAAAATGGAAAAGGGAGATATAGTGCCTCTAACTATTCAATTCTTAATTGTAAAAACTATGTCGATTTATCAAAATTTAAAAACTATAATCTAATATTATTGCATATATTTAGAGACTCTCCTTTTTATTGTATAGATAAAAATAGAATATTTGTTGATTACTTTGATTGGTTTAAAAATACTTTAGAAATTTTAAAAAAAAGTAATGAAAATGTTTTAATTAAGCTGCATCCAATTTACAGAAGATGGGGTGAGGATCAACCAAAAATAGTAAATGAAATTATTAATGAAGTTTTTAATCAGAAAAGACTTCCAAAAAATTTTAAAGTTATCAATTTTTACCCAAAAAATGATTTATTCAATAATGCTAAACGTATAATTACTTTTTCTGGTACATCAGCTGTTGAAGCGATTGCCTATTCGAAAAAACCGATAGTAATTAGTAAATCTGCTATTGAAAGTTTTAGTAAAGGTTTGATCTATAGACCCACATCTATTTCAAAGTATGAGCATCTTCTTTTAAAAGAGAATAATTTTGTTAATAACATCAAAAATTCATATTTTGCTAGATGTATTTTATTTATAAGAGAAAATGTTTTATCACTAAGAAAAATATTAAATTGCGATGATATTTATCGAAATGATAGTCCAAGAAAAGTAAAAAAAAATTATAAAATTGTTTATAAAAATTCAATAAAACACAAAAAGGAACTTTATAACCAAGGTTTGATGTTAGCAGAATACGGATATGCTACCAAATTGAATAGTTAATTATTTTCATATATATACTCATTAAATGTTTGGCTTTATAAAACAAATTTTATTTCTCTTTTTTAATGTTTCAAAGAAATATAAATTTTTTATTTTATCTTTTTTAATAATTTTAAATTTTTTCTTTGAATTTATTGGAATTATCTTATTAATACCGCTAGCAAGATCAGCAATAGATTATAACTCTACAACACTTAATTATGAAAATAAATTTTTTAATTTTATTCAAGAAAAATTTATATCAGACTCGTTTCTAAATACAGCTAATGAATTTACAACAATTGCCACAATACTGATTATAATTTTTTTATTTAAATTCATTTTTTCTATTTTTTACAACCATTATTTGACTAAATTTATATTCGATATCCAAATTAAACTTGGTAACAAAATTTTTGATATTTATACAAATAAAAGTCATCTAAATTTTATAGAAACCCATTCCGCTGAAAAATTAAGAAATATAAATGATAACGTTAATTATTTTTCAATTAGTATTATTGCTTTAAGTACATTCATTGCTGAACTTATTATGTTTTTTGCATTATTTGTATTTTTAGCTTTTATGAATTTAAAAATTACTTTTTTTACTTTTTTCATAATTATATTTATTTTAATTTCCTATTTATTTATTTTTAAAAGTAAAATTGACAAATGGAGCAATGAAGCAAACATCAAAGCTACTCAAAAAATAAAGAATATAACAGAACCTTTTAATAGTTTTAAAGAAATTTTGATTTATAACGCAAAAAATTTTTTTAGAAAAAAATTTAAACAAAGTAATTCAGAACATTTAATACCTAATAAAAAATTTATATTTTTGACACTGAATTTTAGACCATTTATCGAGTTTTTTTTTGTTACTTTTTCAATATTAGTTATAATTTACGTAATAAATTTGAACATTCAAAAAGATTTAATTTTAAATAATCTAATTTTATTTATTGTAATTTTATCAAGATTAATTCCATCTGTTAATAGAATTAGTTATAACTTTCAAAAAATAAGATTTGGTAAAGAGCCAATAAATAGTATTTATGATTTAATAAAAAATGAGAAAGAAGATAATTTTTCTTTAGAAAAAGAAAATATTGAGGATATTAAATTTTTAAAAGAGATAGATTTAAAAGATGTTTCTTTTGCATATGATAAAGATGATGACTTAATAGTTAAAAATTTAAATTTAACTATAAAAAAAGGAGAATTATTAGGAATTTATGGTGATTCAGGATCAGGCAAAACAACTTTTTTAGAAATTTTATCTGGATTTCATTATTTTTCTGGAAAAATATTAGTTGATAAAAAAGAAGTAGATGTAAAAAGTTATAATTGGAAAAATAAGATTTGTTATATACCACAAAATTTTTATTTATTAGATGATACAATTAAAAATAATATATTATTTGGCCTATCCGATACTAAAAATGATTTAGAAAAAATTGATAAATCTATTGAATATTCTCAATTAAAGGATTTCATTAGAAGTTTGAAATATGGAATTGAAACATTTGTAGGCGAAGCAGGAGTAAAACTATCTGGAGGGCAAAGACAAAGAATAGCTTTAGCAAGAGCATTTTTTAGAAATCCAGAAATTATACTTTTGGATGAAGCAACTAATGCCTTGGATATAAATAATTCAAACGAAATTATAGAATGTATAAAAAATTTTTCACCCGATATAACAGTAGTTATGGTTTCTCATGATAAAGAGCTATTAAAAAAAATGAATAAAATATATCATTTTAGAGAGGGTAAAATCATTTTGTAATATTTTTACTAAATCTGAATTTTAATATGTGTAATAATTTTATAACTCTTTTTAATTTTAACTACCTACCACAAGGGTTGACAATGTTTCATTCATTAAAAAAAAATTATCCATCTGCAAAACTTTGGGTTTTGTGTATGGACGATAAGGTAGCAAAATATTTGATTAAAAAAAAAATCAAAGATTTACAAATTATTCATTTAAATGAGATAGAAACTAACAAATTATTAAAAGTTAAAAAAGAAAGAAATTTTATAGAGTATTGCTGGACTTTAACTCCCTTTTTACCAACCTTTTTTTTTAAAAAATATAAAAAAAAAAAAGTTATATATTTAGATGCAGATATATTCTTTTATAAAAAACTAGATCCAATTTTTAAAGAATTTAGAAACTCAAAAAAATCTATATTTATTACTGAACATGGTTTTCATAAAAAATTTGATTATATCAAAAATAAAAGGGGAAATTATTGTGTTCAATTTATAATTTATAAAAATAATTCTAAGTCAAAAAAAATTTTAAAATGGTGGCAAGATAGATGTTTAGAATGGTGTCATGAAATTGTTGAAAATGGAAAATTTGGAGATCAAAAATATTTAGATATGTGGCCGCGTTTATTTAAAAATCACATATGTATTTCAAAAAATCTAAAGTTTTTTCAAGGTCCATGGACTCTAGATAGATTTAAAGAAAAAGACGCAATAGTTTATCATTTTCATGGATTTAAAATTAACTCACCAAATATTTTAATTTACAATAATTATGGATTTACAAATAAAATTATAAAAAATATTTATATTCCATACATAAGATCTATTGGAAACACTTTAAAAAAAATTAATCTAAATTTTAGTCAAAGCTCAGAGAGGTTTTTTAGAATAAAAACTATATATTATCATTTAAGATTTAATGTTTTTGGATTTAGTATTAAAAATAGATTAGTCTTCGATTTAAATAAAATTAATTAATGAAAAAAATTAAGAATAAAATAAAAAAAATTATTAGCAGAAGAACTAAAAGTAAAACAACTAATCTTTTTATTTTAGATAAAATTTCTAAAATAATTAAGATTAAAAGAATTTTTTTTATAAATTCATTTAATTCTGACATAAGAGGTAATCATGGACATAAAAAATGCACTCAAGTTTTTATAAGTACTAAAGGAAAAATTAAAATTGAAATTTTTAATGGAAAATTAACAAAATTTTTTTTTCTGAAACCATATTCTGATATTCTAAAAGTAGAACCAAATAATTGGGTTAGAGTCCATTTTAAAAAAAATCAAACTTTAATGGTTTTATGTGACCAATATTATGAATATAAAGACTATATATTTAATAAAAAAGAAATAGGAACAAACAATTGAAAATAAAATATTGGGATTACTCAAAAGAATATAAAAAAAATAAAAAAAGATACCTTAAAAAAATTGATGAAACTATTTTGTCAAGATCATTAATTTTAGGTAAACAAGTTAAATTATTTGAAAAAAATTCATCAAAATATTTAGACTGTAAATATGGTATTGGAGTTAATAGTGGCACAGATGCATTAGTAATATCCTTAATGGCCTTAGGTATAAAAAGTGGTGATGAAATAATCACAACGTCAAACACGGCAATCCCTACAATAAGCGCGATAGTAACAGCAGGAGCGAAACCAGTATATGTAGATATAAATGAAAAAAATTATTTAATTAACGAGCATTTAATAGAGAGAAATATCTCTAAAAAAACCAAAGCTATTATTGTAGTTCATTTATACGGTCAATCACCTGATATGCAAAAGATATTAAACGTTTGTAGAAAGTATAGAATTAAGATTATTGAGGATTGTGCACAAAGTTTTGGAGCAAAATATAAAGGAAAAAAATTGGGTTCATTTGGATATATTTCAGCTTTTTCTTTTTATCCAACTAAAATTTTAGGAACATTTGGAGATGGTGGATTAATATCAACTAATGATAAAAAAATTTATGAAAAATGTAAAATGTTAAGATTTTATGGAATAAAAAAAGGGTATGTATCGAAATTTCATGGAGTTAATTCTAGGTTAGATGAAATTCATGCCAGTATATTAAATTATAAGCTAGAAAGAATTGATAGTTCAATATCTAAAAGGAGAAAAATTGCAAATTTCTACAATAAAAATCTAAAAAATAAAAAAATAGAACTTCCTGAGGTATCATCAAACAACCATCATGTATTTTATAATTATGTGATTAGGACAAATAAAAGGAATATTTTAAAAAAATATTTACTACAAAATGGTGTGGAGACAAAAATAATTTATCCTTATCCAGTACATAAAATGAAATATTATTCTAGATTTAAAATTGGAAGACCAAATTTAAAAATAACTGAACAAGTTTACAAACAAATTCTTTCTCTTCCAATTTACCCTGAAATAAATAGCAGAGAATTAAAAAAGATTGTTAATTTGATTAATTCATTTAGATAATTATTGAAAATAAATAATAAATCTAATTGTAAATAGTATTTTTATGAAGATAAATTATAGACCCGAGATAGATGGACTTAGAGCACTAGCAGTTATTTCTGTAATTATTTATCATGCTAAAATAAATTTATATGGACATTATATATTAAGTGGTGGATTTATAGGTGTTGATATTTTTTTCGTTATATCAGGTTACTTAATAACATCTATTATTTATAAAGAAATATTAATTACAAATTCTTTCTCATTTAAAAATTTTTACCAAAGAAGAGTTAGAAGAATTATTCCACCACTTTTCTTTGTTATGGTAGCTTTTTTTCCATTCGCATATTTTTTTTTATTACCGTCGGATTTCATTGACTTTTCAAAGTCCATTATTTTTTCAATAGGTTTTGTTTCAAATTATTTTTTTTATTTATCTGAGTCTCAATATGGTGCAAATAGCAGTTTATTACTACCATTTCTTCATACTTGGTCACTATCAGTTGAGGAACAGTTTTATATTTTATTTCCGATTTTTTTTTACTTAATTTATAAATTTTCAAAAAATAATTTTCACATATTTTTTATTCTACTATTAATTATTAGTTTTATATCAGCAATAACATTAAGTTATAATGATAGTCTTAAATCCTTTTACTTAATTCAAACTAGAGCTTGGGAAATTTTATTTGGTTCAATATTAGCTTTTGCAAGTTTTAAATATGAAAATAAAAAGATAAGTCCAATCCTAAGTAGTTTATTTTGTTTTACAGGATTACTATTAATTCTTTATTCTTTATTTTTTTTTAATGAATCTACTACACATCCATCTTATATAACTTTAATTCCAGTAATAGGTGTATGTTTAATTATTTGGTTTACAAGATTTGAAAATTTTTTTCAGAAATTTCTATCAAATAAAATATTTGTTTTTATTGGGCTAATTTCTTACTCTTTATACTTGTGGCATTTTCCAATTTTTAGTTTCGTTAGAATTATTGAATTTACTCAATCAAGTATTTCAAAAAAAATATTTGTAATAATCCTAGTTTTTTTGTTATCTACTCTAAGTTATTATTTCATAGAGCAACCTTCTAGAAATAAAAAAAATAGTTTTAAAAAAATTTTTTATTTAATATTAATTTGCTTTATTTTAAATATCAGTCTGAATTTTTTTACTTTATATAACAGTGGATTTGTTAAAAGAATCCCAACTTTTTTAACAAACATGCTTAGTCAAACAGATACTCCTTGGAATAAACTAGTAAATGAGAAAAATGGCAAAACTTGTTATGGAGCTTTTGAACCTTGTGAATTTAATAAAAATGGAAATAAAAAAATATTTTTGATTGGTGACAGTCATGCAACAACTATTGCATTTGATTTAAAAGAAGAAATTATAAATCAAAATGATCAATTTACCTATATTCATAGTATTTTTTTTCCTGGTTTTAATTTAAGCGATAAAAAAACTGAAAAAATTAATAAAGAATATTATGAATATAATAATTTTATTCGAAATTTACTAATTGATGAAAAGAATTCGATACTTGTATTTTTAATGAGATACCCCTTGTATTTATCAGAGAAATTTTTTGATAATCAAGAAGGAGGAAGAGAGCCAAAAATTGAATATGGAAGTACATTTGTTTCAGACGGTGAATTTAAAAGTTTAGAGGACTCATTTATAAATACAGTAAAAAAATTTTCAAAACACAATAAAATTATTTTAGTTTACCCAATACCTGAGGTTGGATGGTGGGTACCTAACAAATTAAAAAATAAATTTTTTATACAAAGAGAAGAGATTATTAAAAAAAATTACCTTACGACCTCATATGATCTTTATCTAGAAAGAACAAAACAAAGTTTTGATATGTTAAATGATATTTCAAATAATAAAGATGTATCAAAAATATTGCCACACAAATTTTTTTGTAATAATGAAATTCCTGGCAGATGTTTGACACACGATAACGAAAATATCTATTATTTTGATGATGATCATTTATCAGAATATTCATCTCAAATACTTGCAACAGAAATTTTGAAAAAAATTTATAAATAATTCTTTTTAAAAATAGTTTATGAATTTTTTTTATAAATAGCTTGTATTATTATTTAGTAATGCTAAGTACTTTCTCACAATAACAACAATTTATGATTAATAAAAATTCAAAAATATTTGTAGCAGGTCATAATGGAATGGTTGGCAGTGCTATTATGAGAAAGTTGAGAGAAGATGGTTATAAAAATCTTATTACTGTTGAAAAAAAAAAACTAGACCTAACTGATCAAAAAGATGTTTTAAACTTTTTTAAAAAAAAAAAAACCTGAATTTGTTTTTTTAGCAGCAGCTAAAGTAGGTGGAATTTTATCAAATCAAAAAAATAAAGCAGAATTTATTAGGATTAATTTATACATCCAGACGAATGTAATTCATTCAGCTTATTTAAGTGGTGTTAAAAATTTGATTTTCTTAGGCTCTAGTTGTGTTTATCCACGTGATTGTAAGCAACCTATAAAAGAGTCATATCTACTGAATGGTAAACTAGAAGAAACAAACGATGCGTACGCTATTGCTAAAATTTCAGGGATTATTATGTGTGAAAGTTATAATAAACAATATAAAACAAACTATAAATGTTTAATGCCTACAAATGCATTTGGCCCTAATGACAATTATAATGAAATGAATTCTCATTTTTTACCTGCCTTGATAAAGAAAGCACATAGAACAAAAATTAATAAGAGCTCTGAATTAAAATTGTGGGGAAATGGTTTAGCTATACGTGAACTAATTTATGTTGACGATATAGCTAACGCATGTTTATTTTTTATGAAAAAAAATATAAATGAAAGTCTTATTAATATAGGTACTAGTGTTGGTTATACAATTAAAGATTATGCTAAAATAGTATTAAATGTCATCAATCCTAATAAAAAAATTAAATTAACTTTTGATAAATCAAAACCAAATGGTACTCCAAAAAAAGTTTTAGATACTAGTTTAGCTAAAAGTTATGGATGGAAACCAATTAATAAATTAGAAGAATCTATATATAAAACCTATATGAGTTTTTTATCTGAAAAAAGATTAAAATAATAAAATTATTTAAAAAATTTAATAGAAATATTACAAAATTAAGATTTTATTTATTTATAATATTTAGATTAATTAAATTTAAAAATGAAAATAATTAAAAAAAAAAATAAAATTAAAAGACCTTATTTCTCAATTATTACAGTTGTAAAGAATGATCAAAAAAATATTTTAAAAACTGTAAAAAGTATTTCAAATCAGACTTTTCAAAAATTTGAATATATAGTTGTTGACGGAGGTTCCACCGACAAAACAATTCAAAAAATAAAGAATGATAAAACTGTAAATTTGTTGTTATCTGGAAAAGATCAAGGAATTTATGATGCTATGAATATAGGAATTAGAAGATCTAGAGGTAATATTATTTTATTTGTTAATTCTGGGGATACCATTACTAAAAACGCTCTTAAAATTGTACATAAAAAGTTTTTAAAAAATAAAAATGTTTCATTTGTGTTTGGGACAGTGCTTAGACATTATACTAAAACTTCAATTTTAAAACATGGATTTAGCTTTAATAAAATTCATTATAACTTTGATTTTGCTACTTCACATACAACTGGTTTTTTTTTAAAAAGAACAATTTATAAAAGAATAGGCTTTTATGATATAAATTTTAAATGTTCAGCAGATTATGATTTATATTATAGATTGTATAAAGCAAAAGTTGCTGGAGCATTTACAAAAAGAAATGAATTAATTGGCATTGTTAGATCTGGAGGATTTTCTAGTCAAATTTCATTTATTTCTCATTTAATTGAAGAGGCAAAAATAAGATTTAAAAATAAGCAAAATTTTTTATTTATCATAATCATTTTTATGAACGCTTGGATTAAACATCTTGTAAAAAAAATTAATATATAATTTACTAAATGGAAAATTTTATTAGAAAAAAATAAACATATATTACTTATGATGAATATTGGAATCACAGGATCTACTGGTAGTTTAGGTAAAGTTGTTAAAAAAAAATTTAAAAATTTTAAACTGATACCTTACAAAGGAGATATTGTTGACAAAAAAAGTATAATTGAATGGTTTGATAAATATAATTTAGATATAATTATTCATTTAGCAGCTATAGTTCCTATTAAGAAGGTAAATAAAAACAAAAATAAAGCAAGACAGGTAAATTTTTATGGAACAAAAAATATCGTTGATGCCTGTATAAGAAATAAAATTAAATGGTTATTTTACTCCTCAACTTCACATGTGTATAAACCATCAAGAAAAAAAATTTCTGAAAATTTTATTAAAAAACCTATTTCATATTATGGGGAAACTAAGCTCGATGCTGAACATTATATAATTAAAAAGTTGAACAAAATAAATATCCCTTATTGTATAGGTAGAATATTCAGCACAACTTCAAAGGATCAAAAACAAAGTTATTTGGTTCCTGACTTAAAAAGGAAAATTAAGAATTCAAAAAGTAAAATTATATTAAAAAATTTAAATCATTATAGAGATTTTATTTCCATGGAAGATATTGCGAAGATTATGTTACATCTTTATAAATTAAGATATAAAGGGATTGTTAACATAGCAAGTGGCCAAAATACTTATCTTAAAGATATAGCTTTGATTATATTGAAAACCTATAAAAAAAAAAATTATGAGTTTATTGATAACCCGTATCCCACGTCACTAGGTGGTGATATTACAAAATTGAAAAAAATTAAAAATTTTAAAATTATAAAATCAATTAAAAAATTAATTTTTTAATAACCAGATGATAAGTATTCTAATAACAAATTATAATAAGGCTAACTTTTTAAACAAAACAATAAATTCACTAAAAAAAAGTGATTTTAAAAATTTTGAAATTATAGTTTTTGATGATTTTTCTAAGGATAATTCTTTAGCGATCTTAAAAAAATTTAGTAATATTAAGCTAATTCAAAACAAAAAAAAAAAATATAAATATCCAGCATTAAATCAAATATATGGTATTTTAGAATGTTTTAAAATTTCAAAAGGTAAAATTATTTGTCTTTTAGATGCAGATGATTTTTTTTATAAAAATAAGCTAAGTATAGTCAATCAATATTTAAAAAAAAAAAATATTGATTGTGTATTTAATTTACCTAAAAGTTTAAAAAATCAATTTTCAATAAAACCAAAAATTAATAACCATTCTAGATGGCCAACAATTTTTCCCACTAGCTGCATATCTTTTAAGAGAAGTTTTTTTTTAAAATTCATTAGATTTATTGAAAAAAAAAAATATCC
>MDSV01207775.1_pt1 | contig 14269 bp, 7 predicted proteins | sample 810851 | NCBI WGS metagenome assembly MDSV01 (sample SAMN05326640, study PRJNA326480) | marine metagenome | isolation source: seawater | place: Atlantic Ocean: North East | collected 2012 | reverse complement strand
TTGGCAATGAAAAGAATTCGTGCTGAAATTATAATGCTTAGAAATGAATATGAAACTATCTCAAGTACAATGCCTGTACCTTTGCAAGTAGCTCAAAAAATTGAATATAATGACAATATTTCCTCACTTGAAGACATGCTTCATGATGTAGAATCAATGATTTCTGAAGAGGAATAATATAGACAACGGTCATAAAGGGGTGGTTGGTCGCCAAGTTGCGACAAAGGAGGTATCGACATGGCAAAGGGACTATATCATCACACTAGAGAGACCTGGAAAAGGCCTAAAGATTCCATACCTTTTGAAGTACGTCAAAAGAGAATGGCTACATGGCGTAAAGAACCTGTAAACTGCAAAATTGAGAGGCCTACTCGTTTAGATGCTGCAAGGAGAATGGGTTACAAAGCAAAGCAAGGTGTAGTTCTAATTAGAACTAGAGTTCGCCGTGGTGGTCTTAGAAAAGGTAAAATTCACATGAAACGTAAACCTAGTAAAATGGGTATTCGTAAAATTACAATGGCTAAAAATACTCAGCGTATAGCTGAAGAACGTGTTTCTAGACATTATCCAAACCTAGAAGTTTTGAATTCATACTGGGTTGGAGAAGATGGAAAACATAAATTCTTCGAAGTTATTATGATTGATCCTAATCATCCATCAATTATTAACGATAAACAATTAGGTTGGGTTGCTGAAGGTTCATCTCATAGAGGAAGAGCATATCGTGGCAAAACAAGTGCTGGAAAAAGAGGAAGAGGGCTTCACAATAAAGGTAAGGGTGCAGAAAAATTACGCCCAAGTCTAAAAGCTAACTTGAATCGTGGCAAATAGGACTAAAAAACCTTTTTTTCAATGATTTTAATGGCAATATTGATTTCCCATGCCGTTTACACAATGTTGTGACCCACGGTAGTTTAGCCAATCTTAAAGGAAAACAAGTATATCTTCCAGATGGAAGATTACTTGGATTGGTTCATGATTGTGTTGTTGAAACAAAGGAATGGACATGTACTCATTTATTCGTAAATGAATGTAAACCTGAAATTGTTGAAGATAGTATCCATGTAGCAATCCCTTGGAGATGGGTACGTGCGGTAAATGATGTTGTAATTCTTCGTTGGTTTCCAAAAACCCCCATTCCAAAAAATCCTGTACAATAACTTGGTGAGTTAAATGCAGATACATATTCTAGGGACTTCATCATCAAGGCCAGCACATGGAAGAAGTGTAAGTGGCTCAGTAATCAATACAAATAAAGGTGCAATTATTGTCGATTGTGGTGAAGGTTTCCAAGAAAGAATTTTTAATCATAACAAAAAATTAAAATTACAAAAATCTAATTTTAGAATAAAGTTCGGAAAAATAAATACAATCCTCCTGACACATGGACATTTAGATCATACTTGGGGACTTTTGCCATTTTTGAAAACATTATCATTAGATGGAAGAAACCTACCAATCACTGTAATTGCACCTACTTCTCATGATATCATCAATAAATTAACCTCTTCAAAAAACCCATTTACTGAAATTACAGATTTAGAACCTTCAAATGTAGATTTATGTTTTCAATATAGGCAATGGTGGTCATTAGGAGGAACTACAGATGCACTTAACTTCCAGGTTAATTGGATTTTAATTGGTGTTGATGAAAATGATGAAATAGGGAAATTAAATGCAATATTATTAGATCCTGATAATAATAATGTCCAACCAGTTGATAATTTAAAAAATTATACAAATGAAGTCGAGATAATGAATGTTCCAACACTACATTCTGTTCCAAGTTGCGGATGGTGGATTAAAGAGGATGATAAAAAAGGTAAATTTAATTCTGAACTTGCTGAAAAAAATAATTTGAATAAGATACAAATTAAAAAGTTAGCAAATGGTGAAGATATTGAAAATCATTCCTCAAAATATTATAGAGAGTCGGGAATACTTGGTCCTAGTGTATTGATTAGTGGAGATACAGCTGGTGAAAATATGGGGTTCCAAAATTTTTCAAAAACTAATTACAAGACTTCATTACTAATTCATGAAGCTACATTCTTAGAAGAAAATATCGATAGGGCAAATCAATACCTACATTCCACTGCAATTCAGGCAGCACAAAATGCAAAATTAATTAATGCAAATAATTTGGTAATTACCCATTATAGTTCACGAATTAAAGATACTTCAAATTTAATTTCAGAAGCATCAAATGAATTTGATATGGTTCATGCTGCTTCAGATTATGATATTATTAATTTGACATTTGATGATATTGAAATAATATCATAGATTCAATCGATCAAATAAAAATGCATATTCAAATGCTTTTTCTCGAAGATATTTGTACCTATCTGATGCACTAAAATGACCTGCTTCAATATCAGTTTTTAATAAAATTAAACCTGAATCTGGAGTTGCTTTTTCTCTTAATGTAGCGCACCACTTCATACCTTCCCAATAAGCCACTCTTGGATCATGTAATCCTGTTGTAATCAAAATATTTGGATATCTTTGTTTAACCACATTATCTATTGGGGAATATGAATTAATATAATCAAAATATTTTTCTTCATTCGGATTGCCCCATTCCTCCCATTCAACAACTGTCAAAGGTATTGATGGATCACACATAGTAGTCATTACATCAACAAATGGAACTCCTGCAATTGCTACATTAAACAAATCTGGGCGCATATTTAATACTGCACCCATTAATAATCCACCTGCACTTCTACCCTCTATTGCAATATTTTCTGGTGTGGTCCATTCTTGTTCAATTAAAAATTCAGCACAACTGCAAAAGTCCTCAAACGTATTCTTTTTGGTGAGATATTTTCCATGATCCTCATACCAAGACCTGCCCATTTCTGAGCCCCCTCTTATGTGTGCAATACAATATACAATCCCTCTATCTAACATTGGTAATATTCCAGAATTGAATCTTGGTTCAACACATGATCCATATGATCCATAGCCATACAACATTAACTTTGAATTATTAATTCCATCTAAGTGAAAATCTTTACGATAAACTATAGACATAGGAATCATAATTCCATCTTTTGAGGGTGCATATACTCTTTTTGTTTCGTATTCTAATTGATTGAAATTTGGTACGTTTTTTTGCTTGACTAATTCAAGTTCTTTATTTGAAACTGTATAATCAAAAATTGTATGGGGGGTAATCATAGAACTATACGTAATTCTAACTTTATTTGAATCATATTCCATATTTGAACCCATACCAACAACATAAGCAGATTCTGGAAATTCTAATTGATGAAAATCTAAAGCGGTATCTTCGTCAAAATTAATACACCAGGCTTGTTTTAATCCTTTTTCCCTGCCGAATATCATTAAAAAATGTTGAAAAGAATTCGTATGGCTAATACTTCTATTTTCATCATTATTAAAAATTATTTTACCTGTGATATCAACAAATGGTTTCCAATTATTTGGCTCATCTATTTTAGCTATAAGTACCTGAAAATTTTTAGCATTTTCTGCGTTGGTAACAATATAAAAAATATCATTTCTTTTACTAATTGAATATAATACTCCTTGGGCTCTTTTCTTTACTATTGTTAAGTTGTCAAGATTTGAACTTAAATCGATAAAACTAACCTCACTCGTTTCTTTGGAACCAGACCCTATTAGCAATAATTCACGATCAAAAGTTTTTGAAAGTCCAACCCAAAATAATTCATCATCTTCTTCATAAATTAAATTATTAGATTTGTTTAATTTATTTTTCCAAACCTGATAAGGTCTATGTGCCGCATCCATTTTTGTATAGTAAATTGTTTCATCATCAGAACCCCATTCAAATCCTGCCACATTAGGAATTTTACATATTAATTCATGATTAGATAAATCGATAATACTAATCTCATATGTCTCATATCCAGTAGTATCTACTGAATAAGCCAATAAATTTTGAGATGGGCTTATTCTAAGCCCTCCAACATTCATTTGCGTGGTTCCTAATTTTTTTGCTAGTTCGTTTTCATCTAAAATAACTTCTTCTAATGAATTTTTAATTTCCTTATTCCTTCTACAATGGATTGAATAAGACAAGCCCTCAATTGTATGTGAATAATATTCGTATTTTCCATATGGCACAGCTGCAGATGTGTCGGTTTCTTGAATATGAGAAAGTAATTCTTCATAGATAGTTTCTCGTGAGCTCTCTAGAGAATCCGTTACTTTTCTAGTATATTCATTTTCTAATTTCAAATGATTAATTATTTCTTCATTCTTCCTTGAATCGTCTCGCATCCAATAATATGGATCAAACTTCTCTAATGGTGGATTCATCGGGTTTTTCCCGCGATTTTCGCCATCTACAATTCCAAACTTAACGAAATGTTTGACTTTTTTGGCTACGGGAGCGATTGGTAAATCATTACTTTCTGGCATGTGATAATGCAATACAAGTAAAGTTGGCTTATGAGATTGATGAATAGATGTGGAACAAAATGAGACAAGTTTCTTGAAGTTGTCAGAAGACCGTAGGATATGGGAAGACAGTTTTGGGTAGTGCTAACTATAATCGCATTATTCATTACTCCAACTATTCCCCAGCATTTGGATTCTGAATTTGATAACAAAAATACCAATGCTAGATCTTCATTTGAATGTTCAGAGTATACTTATTCTCTCAATCAAAGTTTTGACTTAGATGCTGCTTTCTCAGTAAATGATGATGATTGTGTAGCACTAATATTACAAGGAAATAATGGAGATGAAGTACTAAATTTCATCATTAGTGGAAACTCTTCATATGCAATCGATTCCTTAGTCATGGATTCTGGCGTATATTATAGTTATTTGAATGAACAAAAATACCACATAAATCCTTTAAGTGGCTCTTATCTAATTGAAAACAATCCAAGTATTGAAAATCTAACTGGTGATGTTGAGTTTACATGGTCTATACCCTCTAGTGATGACTTTGTTATTGTGTTAGATAATATGCGCCACCCTGCAGATGAAGGAAGAGGAGCAGGTGGAGGAAATTCTGTATCTATTGCAATTGAGATTTCATATAATAATGATCCATGGATTTGGAAACCTTTTGAGTCTATTGTACAATTAGAAAATAATCTCGAAAATGTAATTTTAAATAATCAACCGTTTTATTTTGATGAAGGAGATGTAATTACTCTTGAATCAAATCAATTATTTGGAACTGGAGAAGCGTGCTTTATTGAAGAAAATTCTGGTTTATCAAATTGTGATTCTGTTAATTCAAAATTAGAAATTTCTGGAGTTAATGACAATCAATTTAATTGGAATGTGACGACAGAACATACAAATCTCCCATTGAATCTTTTAGTTGTAAATAAGGGGAATTCAAAAATGGCAAGCACACTAAAAATGTTAGTTAACCCAATATTAAATCCAATAATAGATATTTTATCACATAATTCAACTGAAATTCTATTAGAAGATTCTCTTGAATTAGATGCTTCTAATACTCCAAATAGATGGAGTCAAATTGATAGTATTAGTTGGGATATTCAGGGTATTGGTATCATTGAGGGACTAAATACAAATGCAAAATGGGATTCTCCAGGTGAATATTCTGTAATGTTAGAAATTATAAGAATTGATGGAGAAACAAAATCTAAATCTATTTCAATTACCGTCATAGATAATATTAATCCAATACTAAAAGTCACTGGAATTACAGAAGGCGCATTTATTGAACAAAATTCCATATTAACACTAACATGCGACTGTTTTGATAATCACGAAATTGAAACTATTGATTGGTTTTTAGATTCTAATTTAGACCTAAATATTGATGGAGATGACTTTGTTTTTGAAGTTACAACAACGGAATTAGGATCACACAATCTAACTGTTAGAATTAAAGACATGTCTGGAAATATTGTAAGTTCCAGTATTGTTTTTACAATCGTTGATGCTACTAGCCCAGAACTTATTTCTGTTACTTGGCCTGAAGATAACCTTGTTCAAAATACTCCATTAAAATTTGGTATTAAAGCAAATGATCCTGAAGATTCTAATTTAATTTACAGATGGGATATTGATTTAAGCACAGATAGTGATAATGATGGAAATAAGAGAAATGATTGGATTCTGGGGGCTTATGATACATCAACAAATGAGGCTGTTATGAGTTATTCATACTCATCTCCAGGAGTATATACTGTAATGGTACAGGTAGTTAATTCGGAAAATAGAAAATTGGAATTAACCCATTCTGTTGCTGTTTCCCAAGCTATTGCCCCTGAAACATCTTCAAAAATTTATCTTTTTGGTGGATTAATCTTACTTGCAATTTTGGCTGGTCTTGGGTATGTTGGATGGAATAATATTCAACAAAGGATTTCACAAATAGAATCAGAAGGGAAAAATCTTACTCCTGAAGAACAGGCAGAACTTCAAAGACAGGAACTATCTCAAGAACTATATGGTAATGAACAACATGACTTGGCAAATGTTGCAAATGTTGGAAACACTGAACAACAATGGAGTAGACCACAAACTCAACAAATAAATTATCACCAAATGGCTGGCATACCTCAACAAAATCAACAACCGATGAATAATAATTTAGGAAATGATATGCTTGATGCTCTAATTGAAGAAGATGACCCCAAACCTGAAGCGTCAAAAGAAATTGATGATGACCTATCTTTCTTGAATGAAATGAAACAATCTAATAATCACGAAAAAGGAGTGGAAAAGAAATTAGATGGAAATCAAAAGAAAAGCACTGGTATGAAAATGGAAATTCCAGGAATGGATTCAATTTCCAAACCTTCGGGTCAGAAAAAGGGAAGTTTAAAGATTGATTTACCGCCATTACCTGAGAAATTAAATAAAAATGATGATGGAGACATTGACATTTAGTTTTTGTATTAAATTCACTAATTATAGTACTCATAAAGGGCAATCATAAATGAGGAAGGTCATAGCCTGCCTCTTTTATGGAAGGGATTCGGCTTATCGTAGAACTCCCTCGCGTTAAGAAAATCAAAAAAGGTAAAATTGCTCTTTTATTTTGTATTCTAATGATTGGATCTAGTTTTTCACCCTTAGTTACTGCTGAATCAAGTGCGCTAAAAACAAATGATTTTGGTGTTCTTGAAAAACTACATGAAGTTTCGTCAACTAACTTTTTAGGTGACGGGCAAGAAGCCGCTCCAATCTCATCAAAAGCAATATTAGACAGTATTAATGTTCGGGAAAGTGGCATTAATGAGCCATTTGGAGAAAATTCTACAGATCTTAATGATTTAATTTTAACAGATACATCTCCAAATAATCCTAATCATCCACTGCCGTTTAAAATGCTAAAAGATCCTCAACAAAAGCCAGATGGTCTACCTGCAACTTTATGGGAAACATTAGCACCTTGGGGCATTGATAATTATGTCATAATTACTAATTATTCTACATTACAAGATGATGATGGATTAATCTTATTTGATAACGCTTCCTTTTATGGACAATTAATTGCTTTTCCACCAAATCCATTCAATAATGAAGTAGATATTGATGGTGATGAAGTGCCAGATATTGAAGTGACTCTTACAATTTCTGTATTTCCAGAGAATACTGATTTAGAACTTGGAAAAGGAGAAACATGGGATATCATTGATAATTTTGGAAACTCATGGCCTTATAATGGTAGTATTTTTGATATTTCTGTTGGAGTCCCTGCACAACTTTGGGTAAAACCAACAATTACGTATTCAGTTCGTGCACTAGATATTGACGATTCTATGTGGAATGAAATTGATCATTTGGAAGTTTCCTTACTCAAAGGATTTACCTATGATTTATCAGTAGGTTCTGAGCTTGGTGAAAGTTATGTATGGTCTATTGATTCAAGATTTACACAAAGCCCTGAAAATTTTGAATTAAATGTGGGATTAGAAAGAGTTACTTTGAATATCACCGACACAACTCTTTCTGCTGTTGATGCTGCTGCTGGTGGATTACTTACATTACTAGGTGTCTTTGAAGGTAGTTCTGAATTAAGTCTTGCAATGCTAGCTTCTCCATATTCTCTGAATATTATTAATGACGGGCAAGCAAGGTGTAGGGTAGAATACACACCTGAACAAAGAACACTACCAAGTGAAGAACAAGATTGTGGTGTTTCCGTGGGACTAGGATATGTGCATTATCCAAGTGGTCAAAATCCAACTTCTATTCTTGAAATGGCATATATTGATGCTTCTTTCCATCCGACTGGAAATTCTTCAGCCCCATGTACTACAATCCCCATACGTTATTGCTTACCTGAAGAGATTGATTTAATCATTAGAAATGATAATCTTGGAGAAGATGGTTTGGATACAATTGAATTCTGGTCAGAAAGAGAAACAGATTTAAGAATTCATTACTTTGAAGATCGTTCAAATCTTCCAGAAGATGACACTTATGGAAATATTACTGAAGCCATAGGATGGATTAGAAAATTGCCTTCTCAAAGTTTTGAGCCTGATGAGATTGATAGAATTTATAGTATGCTCGGATATGATGATGAAGTCGATATGCCTGGTCAAAGACCATCAAGATTATCTTTTATATTAGGAATTAAAAACTTCAGCAGAGATGATTCACAGAATAATAATGATGCCACATTGCCTGTGAATCCTCATAGTTCTACAAGTCCTACTTCTCTTGTTTTAATAGCTTCAAAAACAAAAGTTGAACAACTTGACTATGTTTCATGGTATCAAAGGTATGGAAATGAATCTGACCATAGAAGAATTCATTTTACACTATCAGATATTCCTGAAGTAATTGTATTATATGGCTCATTTGAATTAGGTGGAGGAGAAGATGAACCCGAAGTACCGAATGACCCTAGCCTAAGTGCATTTAGCCAACTTCTTGATGGAGCAATAATTACAATCGTAGATGTAATTATCAATATAGGTTCAATTCTAAATACAATACCTGATTCATTAACAGAAACTTCAGGTTCTAATGGAGGAGATTTCCATATTGAAATGATGAATAGTGTACGTCAAAATAGATTTGAAAGATATTTAGGAGAAATTACAATATTATTTGGCAGTAGTTCACATCCAACACTTTTAGAAGATCATTTTATGTTAACAAAAGATACAGATTTAGATTATGTAACTGGTAGGTTAGGTAATTTAACTCCACTAACGAGAGTTAGTTTAAGTGCTAAGTTTTCTGGATTATCTAATATTCATTATACATTTGACGTTGATGATGAAATAAGAACAATAGAAATTGAAATGGAAGAAGGAGACCAATTTAGATTTGCATATCTAGAACATGAATCTAATTCTGTAAATGTTTCCGCATTCCAGTCTGCATTATTATCAGAAAGACCTGGGAACCTTACAATTATTCAATCTCCTGAATCTATGCAATATACAGCAAATACTGGAATTTCAAGTTTGACCTACCATGCAGAAGCAGGAAAACAAAGAAATGCGTTAAAATTAGAAGATTTGCCAAAAGAGTTTGAAATATTGCTTGGTGATGAAGTAGGATATAGTTCTTCAGAACCTTTAGGCTCAATTGCGATTCAAATCTCAAATGCTTCAACAGATTATGTTCTTGATGGTGATCATGCATATCATTGGCAAGATGGAGATATTGATGAAGCAAGCCTCTCTGTAAAAATTAGTAATCTACTAACTGCTTCTTGGCGCTCACCAGAAGATCCTGGAGCAAATGGAATTGAGGGATTAGCTCATGTAAAATTAATTCGGCCGCAGGGAACTACATTTAATGCAAAATTAATTGATGAAACTTCTTATGAAAATAAACATCTCGGATTAAATGCAACTGTTCATATTTCTCCATTGCCTGGAAATTTAGAAGTTGATATCCCTACAGATGATTCTAGCGATTCGTTAATTCTTCCAAATTTTGGTGAACAAAATGGAATTAATGGTATTTCTTATTTCCTTGGTGGCCTTGTTGGTTTTGGAACAGGGGTCAATGATTTAGTAGGGAACATCACAAGAGATTTTCTTGGACCTAAACCTGGAGATATTAATGCAAGTTTGGTGTTAAATTTACAATCTGATGAAGAATTTGATATTCTTCTTGAACTAGAAAAAGGAGATTATGTTGATGAGGAACCTGAGTGGGTGCACGGATTATCTTCAACATTTATCGAAAGAACTATGTTAGATCTGAACCTTACAAAATTAAATTTTACAAACAACACAGAACCTGAATTACTTGAAATCTTAAATGATGGAATAATTACAAAAGATGAGCAACAAAGATTTTCTGAACTAATGGATGAAAAAATCCATGACCCAGGTAAATTTTCTGAAATGATGAGGGATGGATGGATTAATTCTGAAGAACTAAAAAATATAGATTTAGATTTATTGAAAGATTCGGGAGTATTTGCGCATGATGAAAGGTCTTATCATATCAAAGCCTGGTTACCAAAAATTGCTCCAGTTATGGAAATGAGTTATTTTTACTTCGTTGAAGAAGGGATTCCACAATGGAGTTTGGATTTACAAATGACTGATTGGAAACCAAAATACGGTGATTTTGTAATATTAGTCAAGGGGTTAGAGGGCATGGATTTGAATATTAATTTGGCTGGGTTTGATACTACACGTGCTACTGATGTTAATGTTCAGATGTATATGTCCACAGATTCAACATTGGTAGTTCCTAGAATCTATACAGACATGAGTTTTGAACTTGAAAACTCGCTTGAATATGCACAAATTACAATGCTCGATAAAGTCCTCAAACAACGCCTTAATGCTCTAATTGTAGATATTCCTCCAAGAGCTAATTTTGCTGCAACAATTGGAGATATTCTCGAACTGGATCTTAGTGTGCCTGCACCAGGAGGAACTACTTCTGCAATTAATTCAGTAGATGCTCTAATGATTTCAATGGCTCGTTATGTTGACGGTAATTGGTGGCCTGCAACTGCATTTATGAGAGATTTACCAGGAGAAGTACATCTCTCTACAAGCCCGTCAAAAAATTTCGATATTACTGAAGATACTACTTTCCAAGGCGTGAATACACTTGATTATACTTCAAATGGAGATGAGATGGATTTATACATTTATGCAACAGGAAGAGCAATTAATTCTCGTTCAGACATACTAATGCTTGCCGAAGATATGCCAAGTACTACTAGCATAAAACATACTGAAAATTGGGGAATGAAAATTGATTCATTTCCAAATGGAATAAAACGATTTTACCTAAGGCAATCTGATACTCCTGTGCAACCAGGTGTATATTTGCATAGTAGTGAAGTCTTAGGTGAAAATTTGCGTAGTGCAACAGTTCATGCATACTATATTGGCAATGTATACCCTATTGGAGTAATTAGTGACGTTACTGGTGGAAAGGTAATCGCAACTGGAGATGTAGAAGTTGAATTTGGAGGAATTACTTGGGATGCTAAAGGTGTCTTGATTGATGCTCAAGTAACTGGTATTATTCCAAGTGCGTCTACATTTGGAATTAATGGACTTGGAAATGATTTGTCATTATTAAATTCTTTAACAAATGGTAGAGCATCCACAACTCATTTTGTTTTCCCTGAACCAATATCAAGTGGAATATTAACAATATTATATACAATTTTTTAGGTGATAAAATGAATGATGATGAAGATATTCAATTAATCAAAATTTCAGATACTGTTTATGCTACAAAAGATGAATTAGAAAAAAGTGAGCAAGCAGCAGAAATGCTGCAGACAATTCAAGAAACGCTATCTCCAGTTAGATTATTAGCAGCATCTTTAGTAGTACTATTACTCTTTTCTAGTGTTTTTGCAACTTATTATTGGGTAATTCCAAGAGATGCTGTAAATGTTGAAGTTATTTACATGCAATCTGGGGGAGGTCATGTAATTTTAGCACAAGTACACAATGTTGGAAGTAGGGGAATTAGTGAGGTAAGTGTCGAAATTTCTTTTGAAGATCAAGAAGGTAATGAATTAAACAATACAATATTCTACAGAGAAGAAATTGGTGCACATATTAGTGTTGCAAGTAATGATTTAGAATTAACCGTTCCAGGTGCAACTGTTTGGGATAATTACGAAATAAAAATTACAATTAATTATAAAGATGGAAAAAACAATCAAAGAACAAAAACATGGACTCATCCTGTAGGTGATTATGTATATGAGTGGTTTTCGAATAAAGTTGCTAGGAACTGGCTAATAATTTAGACCCACATCTATACTAAACCGTTGAATAGGGTGGTGAAGACGGAGTAACGTGAACAGAGACGCAAGAGTTGTATTCATTTCATTGATACTTCTGATATTAACTAGTATGTCTCCGTTACTAAATCCTATTGAAAATGAACTTATTGAAAATGATAGTTCTGAAAAAAGATTTGAAATAATCAATGTAGATCCTAATCAATTACATAATTTAGAAGTTGTCAATCATAATCAAGTGGAAATTAAAGAAAGAGATACTGAAGCTTGGACAAGAATTGGCATCTTTAACTCATATGAATTCATTCCAACAGTTGAAATTCCTGAAATATTAGCTGATTTTAGATCTGATTTGAAATTAGTTATTGTTGATGGGAAAGTCCCACTTAACGATGCACGAAATAATCTTAATGAAATTGAAGGAATTACTATTAGAGAATACATATGGCCTAGTGGATATATTGTTCAAGGGCCAAGTTCTAGTCTAGATGAAATTAAAAAAATTGAAGAAATTAAAGCAATACATGACATTCCAATTGCACTAATTTTGGGAGATGTAATGCTTGAATTATTAAATCAAAATAATGATGCAGAAATTGAAGATATTTTGCTTCGTATTGATGGTTGGAGAAGAGCAGACAGTAATGGTTTTCATGAGAATATTGAAGTTATCGGGACAAATGGAGATATATTATTCTCTGATTTGACAAAAATATTAGAATTAAGTTTAGAAGAAATTGTAAAATGGGATTTAGGACGCTTTGATGGGAAAACATCAACTTCAAATTTAATTAATTTATTATCAAATTCAGGTGTGGCTTGGATTCGAATCTCTCCAGAGTTTGCAATATTCAATGATAATTCTAGAACTCATATGAAATGGTCAACCGTTACTAGTTATTTTCCAACTAATGGACTTAATGGAAGTGGACAACTAATTGCAGTTGCTGACACAGGAATTGATCATGACCATGGTGATTTTGGAAATCGTATAGATTCTAAAATTGATGTTGTTAATGATGGAGGAAAAACAGGAGATAAATGGAGTGGGCATGGCACACATGTAGCATGTACTGTTCTTGGAGATGGTACCCAAGGTGGTTACGCTGGGGTTGCACCTCAAGCAGAATTATATTTCCAAGCAATGGAAGATGACGACAATGGTAATTTTTATTCCCCCTCTATAACTCAATTATTGGGCAACGCATATTCAGCAGGTGCAAGAGTTCATTCAAATTCATGGGGTTCTTTTGGAAGTGCAGCACAAGGTGCCTATACTAGTGAAAGTGAAGATGTTGATGATAAAGCAAATACCTATGATCGTTATTACAATGGTTATCAAGGCCTTTCAATTGTTTTTGCTGCTGGAAATGATGGACCTAATTCTGGAACTGTAAGTTCTCCTAGTACTGCAAAAAATACAATTACTGTGGGTATGCATCAAAGTCGTTATGGTTCAGCTCCAAATACAATCATGAGTGGTTCATCAAGAGGACCTACAGACGATGATAGGATTAAGCCAGATATTCTGGCACCTGGTGGTTACGTTCGCTCTTGTAAATCTCAAGAAGCTACAGATACTGGTGGATCTTCTTGGGAAAATCAGTATTATATGGAATACACCGGTACTTCAATGGCTACGCCTAATGCAGCTGGTGCAGCAGCTTTAGTTAGAGAATATTTGACTGAAGTTGCCCAAAGAGCATCTCCACAAGGAGCATTAATGAAAGCAATATTAATTCTTGGTGCCCAAGACATAGGAACTAGAGACATTCCAAATAACAATGAGGGGTGGGGCAGAATAAATCTTCAAAACTCAATTGCACCTTCGGGAGGAAGAGGAATTTGGGTCGATGATCGGTCTACTCTTTCTAACAGTGGAACTAGTGTAGAATACAACATCAATGTAACATCACCAGGATCACCCTTCAAAGTCGTTTTGGCATGGTCTGACCATATGGGATCTAGATTCTCATCTAAACAACTAGTGAATGATTTGAATTTGGAAGTTGAAGCTCCTGATGGGACTACTTACCTAGGGAATATGTTTCAAAATGGTCGTTCTGTAGCAGG
>MDSV01075959.1_pt1 | contig 14269 bp, 10 predicted proteins | sample 810851 | NCBI WGS metagenome assembly MDSV01 (sample SAMN05326640, study PRJNA326480) | marine metagenome | isolation source: seawater | place: Atlantic Ocean: North East | collected 2012 | reverse complement strand
GCCATTAGTAACTATAACCTCCGCCGCTGGAACTGCTACTACTACTTGAACTGCTACTACTGCTACTACTACTACTGCTGCTGCTAGTTCCTGTACTAGTGCCTGAGCTAAGAGTATTTGTGGTTGCAGCAAGAGTACTTGTGCCTGTGCCGCTTGCACTTTCTGTTGTTATGTTAGTAGCAGTTTCGTTAACCACTGTACCACTGGCACGTAATTGTGCGGCTGTAATAACATCAATAATATCTATATCGTTAACTGTGGCTGCACTAATAAAAATTTCGTCACTCTGACTTTGTATCTGATACAGACTACCAAAGCTAGCTGTACTTGCTCTGGGAACAATAATAATACTTAATACATCTGGTGCCAATACATTGTGCAAGTATGCACTTAGTTCACTGAAGTAAAATGTGTCTCCAAAGTCCCAGTTTTCTACACCAAAGTATTGGTTAATTGCGCTAACAACTCTGGCTTTAATTTCATTGTCGCTTATTAGTGTGCTTTTATTTTTAATTACTTTAAAACTTGCTTGCAATTCTTCTTCTGCCTTTGATCCAAAAAGAGGTCTGTATGTTACACTATTGAACACAATTGTATCACTAATACTTTTGTATTGATCCAGTGCACCATAAGCATCTCTTAATTCAGTAGTTGTAGGTTTAGTAGGTTTAAGGGAACTACCAGTTATATCAGTTATATAGTTTCTGTAATCTGTATTATATACTGTGGTTAGCAGAAACAGGTCTACAATATTAGTAGGACTGGGATCAATGCGTCTGTTATTTGGTGAGTTATGTGTGTACTGGAACAACAGATCTGACCTGCCAGTTTTTGTTATATAGTCTGTGCTTTCTGTTACAACTTTTTCATTGCTAGCATTAATGCTTAGTACATAAAATTTTGTTGTGCTTGTTATATAAAAAATTTGTCCACTATCAAAACTGTTCTTTGCTGCTTCAATATCTGCAAGGCTAGCATAACTAGTGTCCACAGTGGTACTGGCAATATTTTCATATCTTTCAAAACCACTTACATCTAAATATTTTTTATAGAACACAACTTTGCTGCTGGCGTTTACAAGTGGTGCTACAACTTTGTCAAATACTTCAGGATCATCTACTGCACCGTCGTCATCTTGATCAGGGAAAGTAACTTTTATCTTTTCCGACAATACATACCCATCTGTTTCAATAATTTCATCGTCGATGTTCATAACATAGTTATTGTTTAGTGCATTACTACTATCTGGCTCACTGTTTACTTTCAACATATTAATTTTGTCACGTATTGTTTTGCCTGTTCTGGGATCAAATATCTTAAGATCGTTATCAAAGTAAAATCTGGTTTCCAGAAAACTTTCAAACACATAACTTAAACTTCTGTAATTTACTGTGTATGTACTACCATCATTAGTAAACTTAAAAAGCCAACTGGCATCTAAATTTAAATTTGTAGTATCACCTGCATAATCTAAACTGTAAGTGTTTGTAGTATTTAAATTTGCGCCTGTAATAATTACCCATTCGCTGTTATTGTAATCATAGCGCAACCCAAATGTTTTATAGGTAAGGCTGCTGTCCACAATTGTTTGTCGGAGTGTGCTACTTAACACTGTGTTCCAGGGAGCAATAACACTGTCTAACACTGCATCACTGGGAATGTTTTCACTTAGTGTAACTGGGCCTTTGCCAGTACTTAAATTACCTGCGCCAGCATTTGCGCCGTCGTCCACTACTGTGGTAACTCCGCTCCATACATAATCTTTGGTGTTTGCTGTTCCGCTTGTGCCAGTTATCAGTGCATTGCTCATGTCAAATACTTTGCCTGCAGGCGGAGTAAACTTAATTAAACTGCCTTGCTTTACATATTTTAAATTACTGCTGGTAAAGGCACCAATCATTAAGGGACCTCCAGTTAGAAAATATCCTGTGCTAGCACCACTGCCTTGTGTGCTACGATTCCAGGTAACATTTAGATTAGTTACACTTATAAAAGGATATTTGTCGTAATAGTAATGCAGTGATTCTTTGTTCTGTATTACTGGCTCTATATTTTTACTGATTACGTTACTTACATCGCCTGCTGTGGCAAAAGTATAGGTAAAATTCTTTAGTTCCTCTTCTCGGTAAAATATTCCGTCTTCTGCTACAATATTTGTGCTTGAATATTTTCCTGTAGTGTCTCTGACATCCAGGTACCTGCTGACACCGCTGGCTGTTCTGTTAACTGCTTTGGTTTTAATTACATTGTTAAAACTGGTAAATGGGAAGATCTGGTAGTCTTCGCCAGTGATCATTCTTTGCTGAGTATAATACTGTTGCTGTGCTTTTTCTTTTATATCGTTTAGGTTTTCTCTTGCGCTAGCATTTGCTACTGTGTATTCCAGTGCAAGCACAACCGTTAATGTTTCTATTTGGCCGGCATGGCTTACATAAGGAATGTCTAGGCTAATATCGGAAATATCCTGTGGTGCAATTTTATATGTAAAGCCATTGCCAACACGGAAGTATGCACGAAAGTTCCCTACAGGTATATCGCTAAACACACCATCTCCAAAGCTCAGGCTAATTTGATCTCCTGATCTACTGTTAACTGCAAATTGTGTTTTATTGTCTGTTAAACTATTGTAAATTACGTTTGTTCCATTTATAGCAGGAACCTTGGTCCACTGTGTAGCTTCTAAACCACTGGCATCCAACTGATACAAATATACATCGTTGTTGTCAATACTGTTAGAGTCTATTTCTACAGTTCTGTTGGGCAGACTTTCTGTAATACTAAAGTCCACAGTCTGTAATTGCCCTTGTTTGAAATAAAAGAAGAAGCCATTGTTAATACTGGAAAAACCCTGACTATCGTTTTTGTAAATGCAGTTTAGTGTATTACTGGGTTTAGGCGGTACTTCATATAAAAAATTTGTGCTGGCGTGTGTGCCGTTTACAATTTCAAAACTAAATGTCTGCCCGCCTACATCTGCATCAAAGGGATATACGCCCACAGTATTAGGAATAATACTGATTGGATATTCTTCAGTAGGCACACCCACAATTGTAGTTTTTAGTGCAGGATTTCCAAACCTCTGAGTTTTATCGAAACTTGCGTTAAGGATTGTCGTAAACTGTTCTAAAAAATCAGGGTTGGTGTTGTCGCCCCAGAATATCTGAGTATTTTGTAGATTGTTGCCATTGCTGTCTATAACATTTTCTGTAGTTTGCACAGTCTGTATTTTTAGCATGCCTCTGGCAATTTGTGCACGTTTGGGCTGATAGTTCAGCATTTTAGCAATTCGTAAAATACTGTCCCTGCGCTCTGCTGTTTCCAGGAAGTTTTCTCTGGCATTTAAGTCTGCACGGAAGCTCAGGCTCTGTGCCATATATGCAATAAGATCAATTAGTGCAATATATTCTGAACTTTCAATATAGTCGTTAAAATCTTCAGGATAATAGGTCCTGAGATAGTCGATCATTGTTTTTCTTATTGTCTGAAAGTCGTAAGCCTGAAAGTCTATCTCTCTGAACGTTTCATAGACCTTGGTCCAGTCCTCACTAGCAAACAGGTTACTTTGTCTCGTAGTATTAGCCATAGTTAACAATCCATTTAATGTATTTATAGCTGTAATTATCTACTAGTATTATAAAACCTCTGTTGTAGTGTTTAATATTCCATCTGCGTTTAAGAACTTTACAAGCATGGTTTCTGTTTGATTTTGCTGAACATACAATAAACTTACCTGGGCCTGTATGCCATTGCCCTGAGGAATTTCGTCCACTAACAGTTCTTGTAATTCTACTCTGGGATCATAATCAATTACTTGCTGGATCTCATCTAATAGCAGGTTTTTTGTGTCTTCTGTAAGCGGATCCATAATAAGATCATGAATACTGGTGCCAAATGTAGGATTCATAACTTTTTCACCACGACGTATACCAAAATGATTTAGTAAATCACGTTTGATTAATTCTATATCATCTAGTCTTACACCAGTAAACTGACTGTTCAGTGTGCTATATCCTTTGTACATTGCCATATTGTATTTACCCTATGCGAAAACACTGCCTCTGCGTCTAAACTCTCTAAGCAGAGCACCACCACTTAGTCCTGTTTCTGCTTTAAGGGTAGCAATCTCACGCCTTCTTTCAGCTTGATCCCTGCGTTCTTGTGCTAAATCTGCTTCATCTTTGGCAATTTGTTCTGCACTGGTTGTATACGTAGTTGATCCAGTTACTGTATTATTTCCTAGTACATTATCATACCAGCCGGAACTGTATCCCAGTCCTTCTTGGCTAGTGCTCTGTTTACTAGCTGAGACTCCAGTATGGAAATAATTATCATAATGGCTGGTCATATCATTGTTGTCAGGCACTATTGTGGTGCCAGCTAACGGCCTGGGGTCAATATATTGACCCTCACGATATTGCGCTGCTGTGTTAGCATCGCCACTTGCATAGCTTACCAAAGTCATACCAGCAATTGTGTCGGCATCGTCGTCAGGTCCTATTGCCCCACTATTATATGCATCCTGCATTGCGTTAAATGTGTCTGCATAAAACATATTTTCTTGAGCAAACTCACTGGTTTTAAAATGATAAGCACTGTTAATGCCATCTTTACCAGTCCAAAGTTTGTCATCGTCTAGTTGTCCATTGAACAGTGCTTCTGGTCTAACAAAACCATTTTTTTGTAGATTTTCCACTGTTGCTCCGTATTTTCCTATTGCACCAGTAATTGGATTAGTATAATTAAATAGGCCTCCACTGCCTGCCAGTTCTGATATTCCAGCGGCCATGTTGCGAGTAATCTTTGGAGTCAAGTCCCCCATGGAAATACCAGCTGCAGTTTCTTTTACTATACTTACAGCAGGAATTAGTTTGTCATTGGGTAATGTAAGAGCACGTTCTATACCTGCATTACCAAGTTTGGCTTTTCCTTTGGGTATTGCAGGAGTTAAATCAGCACCGCTTTTTATATCGTCTACATCCACAGCCGTGTAAACTGTGGGGGCTGTAGTTATAGCATGCTGAGCATATGGTTCGTGTGTGGGCACCCTGTCTACAGTAGTGGGCAAATCTGCACCACTGTTATAAAAACCCTTAGTGTCAGGAGTGCTATCTTCCAGATTAAGTTGTGGGGCTTTGTTTTGTTTAGCTGCGCCTGCTGCTGCACTTTGCAGAGCTACACAACTGCCTTGTATAGCAATTGTAGCACCTGCTTTGAGATTCATACCACTGCTGGCTTGTATGTTTACACCACCGCCGCTTTTTACGTGTACACCACCTCCGCCGAAAACAAAAGCAGGACCTTTGTCACTGTACAAGTTAGCCATGCTTACACCTTCCAGATGTAGGTTAGCACCTGCTACAATCTGTATGGTCTGTCCTGCATGCATTTTAATATTTTGGTCTGCATGAAAATTAATATTTCTGCTCCGCAAATTTATACTGGTCTGACTGTAAACATCCAGTTGTCCTTTTGCGTCTATTTGAATCCAACTGGTGCCTTTGCTGTTGCTAATGTAAATTAAATCTTGAGTATCGTGTAACAATATCTGATGTCCGCCAGCAGTGCGGAAACGCATTAAATTATTATTGCCTTCAATATCTCCATCGTCCATGACCAGTGCATGTCCTTTGGCTCGAGCGTGTCTGGCTTCTACGCCCCTAGCATCTTGTTCTGTTAGTTGACCGCCTTCTTTAAGTGTTTTGTTTACACTGGCTTTGTCTTCTACCTTTTGCCCACCGGGAAGTAACCTACGACCTTTAGTGCTGATTCCAATTATTTCACTGGGCGTTTCTCTGGTGTAACCACTGGTTGTAAGTCCTCGTATTTCGTCCTGATCCAGACCCTGTGCTTTTAGGAATCCAGCAGTATGTGTATCCAGTGCACGTTTAGGAAGTGTAAAATTTTGAAGTTTTCCTACGTCAACATCTGAGTCATTAAACTCTAGAGTGGGTGCTTTTTTATATCTAACCAGATTGGGATTTGCTGTAAAATTTTCACTAGCACTACTTTCAGGAACACTTTGTATCATGTAAGTATCTGGCGCACAAGCAAACCAAAAACCCTCTGCATTTCTGCCTTCAGGAAAAACACAAAGTACTCTGCTTCCAACGTCAGGTGCTGGAAATAGCATGCCACTGGTATTTTTAATTGCCTCTACTGTGTCACCGCGGGCGTCAGTAATTTGACCTTTGGCATTTGTTTGTTGAGTTCTGCTATAGAAAGGAGTAGCATATTTTACAGTTCTCCAAGCGTTCTTATCATTTTCCTGGCTGAGTTTTGCGAATGTAGGTACAAAAACAGAGAGTGTGCCTGAACGTGTAGGATGAGCGTTAACTTTAACATAGCCAATGACAACTCCTTTGTCTTCGCGAATACCATGTACGTTTTCTGTCTGAAAATCTTTGTCACCGCCTTTGCCGCCGGATCTGCCTTGTGTAGCCATTGATTACTCCTTATAGATCAATATCTTCGTTGTTAAATCCAACCTGGAAGTCTATCTCTTGAGCAATACGTTCAGGAAAATTCGACCCTAAAAAGTTTCTCATCTGATTTCCTGCACGTTGTAATTCAGGGACTGCATTTGTTGCAACCTGATCTAATTCCTGTCCTAGCTTGGGCAGGACATTGGTTGTAATATTAGTTATAGAACTATCTGCTGCTCGGGTAATTTTTGCAGCAATATTACTAGCAGGTATATTGTTATTCACAAGCAGGTTAAGCAAACCCTGTGCTTTTTGTAAATCCTGAACAAACTCTACACGATCATTGTTTATCTGACTTTCCCTGCTTCTGTCTATACGACCTTTTATAGGTTGCATTTTATTTCTTACAGCATAGATATTTTGGGTAAACACACCACCACTCATGCTATTGCTAACTTTATATACAGTGTACACACCACTAAACTCTGCGGTGCCATATTTTTTATTGATATTAGGATCTGCAAATCCGGTAACATCATCATAGTCTACAGGCGTTTTGAAATTTAATTGTATATAGGGTGGAGTAATATCATAATTAATGGTTCCGTCAGGCAAAAAAGCAGTGCTATACACTGTGTCTCTGTTTCCCTGTGGCTGATAAAATCCGTCGCCTGTGGGTAAAAAAGCAGGATCTCCTACTATATCCAGGTTAACTGAAATAAGATCTGAACCATCGTGTAGGATCGAACCCATTAAATCCTTAGCACGTTTGTCCTTGGGTGTTTCGTCATCTGAGATATTTTGTCCCTGTGTAGATTGCGGTACATCTTTAATTTGTGGACTCATAGTATTAGGCGTTTTGTCTCCAACTTTTTGTGGAACACCCGAGCCAAATTGGGCAGCAAGATAGTAAGCCATGTTAAAGTCTAGTCTGCAATTTAGAACATGTTTGTTTTCACCAGTAAAGATGTAATCATAAATTTTATGGACACCTTCGCCTTTGGGTTTTGTTTTGGGTGCCCAGGGATAGTCACTATAAAAAACACCAGATGTTTGTACTGCCCAAGTAATTTCAAACTTATATTTTCCTTGTTTTTTATCCCATCCTACAAATCCTGTTATTTGAGGAATAACTTTAAACCATTTAATTGGATTTTCTGATTCTGTTTTGTTTGAAGCAGCTTCGTTTAGACTGAGAATATTATCTTTAAAATAATCACTGGCAACAATTATATAATTTATTAGAGCTATTACACTAGTACCAGCATTAATTTTAAACAGTTTTTTATTTTTGTCCAGATTAACTTTGCCTTTCATTACACTGCCGTACTGTTGGTAAACATTTTTAGTTTTTTGTGCAGTGTTTAAAGCATCAATACTTGATCCTACTAGTTTACTATTATTAATATCATCTGCAATTTTAAAGACCCACTTTTCTGCAACTTCTGAACTGGCCTTTTGTATTTCCATTTTTTTAGTTTTTGGATTTCTTACTCTGGTGTCCTTGGTTTGTTGCTTATAAAAATTATTTACAGCGTCCGGCAAACTAGCTGCTGTCTCGCCTAGTACATCTTTACTGCCAGTAACAATTGTTGTTTCATCTACTAGTTGATCTTCAGTTTGCCCTTCAAATAATGTAAATGCTTGTTCTCTTACAGGCTCCTGTGTAAAGATAGTGGTTAATCCGCCCAAAACGTCTCCTACAGTGCCAGCACTAACCTGTATGTTTACAGGGATAGTAGATCTAAGTGTGCCAAAAACATCATGATGATAAGGCACTGCCACAACACGATAATGTGTGCCCATAGCATCTACACTAAATGAAAGCTTCTGTAATTTAATAGGTACGTACTTGGGTTTAACAACACCATTTGAAATTTTTCCTAGTTCATCATATCCTTTAAATTTTATTTCCAACAAGTAGGGCGTTTGTAAGTAACTCTGATCGGTTTCCAGACTTTGTTCACTTTGTTTTTTTAATCTTTCTATAAGTGTACAACCATTAGGCTCTATTATATTAAACTTAATATTAATTGCATTTGTATTCACAGTGCGTGTACTAGGCATAGAGCCAATGTTGTCAAAAGTTAGATCGTCTATAAAAAATTCTGTATTCCTAAACTCATCTGCTAGTTCTCTGTCTCCTCCTGTGCCTCCATTTCTCATTAACAGAGATTTAGGTGCACTGGCTACACTAGTGGGATTTTTAAGCAGTCTTACATAATTTTTGGGTTCCAGCATGTACAGTGCTGCATTATAGGTATAACTGTTAAACTGATCAAGTTCATTTTCTCTGGGCTCAATTTTTAACTTTAGATCTGCTTGCAATCCTGGATTAGTAGGCCCTTTGGGTCCAGTTGCAGATTTTGCGCCACTTATTTCTACGTTATCTCCTGCATCCACACCAGGTATGCCTGGTATATCTTCGCTTATTTCTGTGTTAGTGGCACCCTCAATGTCTACTTCACCTGCTGCATCTGGATCGCCAGGTGCACCTTCATTAGTATTTGATGTTCCAGCTGAGCCTGAGCCAGGTCCTGCTATGTCTACTTCACCTGGTGCATCTGGATCGCCAGGTGCACCACCACCTCCGCCTACTATTTCTGGATTTGAATTAATAGGTTCGCCTGAACCTGGCGTTGTAGTTGGAGGTCCTGGCTGTACAATATTTGGATCTTGTGGTGGCTGTTGAATAGGCGCCGCCGGCGCTGGCGATCCTGGTGTGCTTGACGGTTGTTCTGAGGAAGCAGTCACAGGCCAAGTTTCGGAAATAACAAATTGGCTACCTCCAATAGTAACTTGCAAAGGCCCTCCTGATGTGTTGGATTGCCTTTGTGTTCCTACTACTATAGCAGGAAGTTGACTTGCAATATTTGCTCTAAGATCACTTACCCTTCCTGCGTTTACAAATTTTCCATTTGGATCAGGATTATTGTTTTCGTCTACTCTGGTCTCTGGTTCTCTGCGGGTAAATTCGCTTTTAGCAAATGCAAGTTGTATATTTGCTTCTTCTTGAGCAAGAGCAGGATTGCCCTGAACATCTGCTTCTTCTAAAAATCTTTGCCCATTTACTATAACACTCATGTTATAGTCCTAGTGCTTGTTCTATTATTTCTTGTTTAGGTATATAGATCTTTAGCCCAACTTCAAAATCATAGATAGGATCTTGTAGTGTGTTGGGATTACGCATCTGAAACACCCACCAAAGATTGCTGTTGTTATATAAATCATTAGCAAGAAGGTCCGGACGATGCCTATAGGTTTGACTTATCGTAAAAATTACATCATCTGCCTGGCTAGGAATTGGCCTGTATGCCATAACATCCAGATATTCACCATACATTTCTGTGTTACCATATGGACTATCCTGTGAATATTCTACAGCCATTATGGAATGCCTCCTATGTCTCTGCTATGTCCTACCAGATGTCCTTTAGCATATCTCTCTAAACTAAATCGCTGTTGTGCCGCACGGCTTACAACTGGCTGTAGGGTAACATTAATTGTCATTAGTGTGGGCACTCGAGTTATATCACTCAATTGACCTGAGCCTGAATTTACTGATGCTTCTATGTAGTCCACACTGTTCTCAAAATCCTGTACAGTGTTTGTAATAACAACTGGCACACTCTTAAACATATTTTGTCCGTGTGCACTAAATCTAAGCACAGGTGGAGGTGTACCTCTGTTTTGATCCTGACCATAAAAACTTTTGGTTGCACTTTTCAAAAACTGTAGTGTGGCCAGCAGGTATTTTGCCTCTTCTGGATTGTTTGCTGTAAACTGTCCTACAACACTGATCTGATCTACTGAGCTCATTCCATAACTCTGTTGTGTAAAGTTTGTATGGCTAGGGTTCTGTCCAGCATAACTTGCACTGTAACTAACGTTGATATTAGGTGTATAAGGCCAAACCACACCATCTGTTTGTGCAAGCGGTGCCATAAGTGCATTACTGCCATCTTTGTAAAAGAGCGCACCGCTTCCAGGACTCAGTGAAAGTCTTGCACGAATGTCATTTTCTGCGTTAAATTGCACATTTGCTTGCCCCCTGCTACTGTTAGCACCTCCTGGAAGCAAATGATTTGCTAATAATCGCTCTGCTTGACTACCTATAAAGGATCTAGCACCTTTTGCAATAAAACTATCGCCAGGAATAGCACGATTCAGCCCTTCCTGTACGAGTTTGTTAGATCCACTAAATATTCTATTACCCAGATTATCAAATAAATTAGCCATTATATACCTTTTATAATTTGCTATTTGTATTTATAGACTGTATAATAGCTGTATATTATAAAGGATCAACATGCGCCGTAAAAAGTATCTTAATAACAAGGACTTACTTAAAGAAATACACAAGTCTAAGAATTCATTTAGCAGCTACGTAGACGAAGACAGAGATCACCAGTATGACATTATTTTACCCAGCCTAGAGCGGGTAAACATGCGTACAGTTGCACAAGCCAAGCGGAATCGTGCAGACAGACTGGGTAAACAAGCCTATGAAGAAGCAATACTACAAGGACAAAAAGTCAAACAAGCACAATTTGCAATTGACTGGAAAAAAATAGACAAGTATGATCTGGTGTTTAGAATTATGACTTATGATCACATTCCACTGGATCCTGGCAGGAAGAAAAATCCTAAAACAGTTATGGATCATCATGTCAGACTAAACTTTCCTCCCTATCAGCATTTTAGATTTAATGAGAACGACGAACTAGTATGTGTGGGCAAAAGCCACTGGGAAGGTGGTATGGACAACGGTCATTTTACTGCTGAAGGTGGCGAGATTACAAAAAATCTAGCAATGATGTTCTTAAAACTTGTGGAAAGGTATGGTACCAGATATAACTGGCGCAACTATACCTACAATGATGAAATGCAGGGCACTGCTATAACTCAGTTGTGCTACATGGGTTTGCAGTTTAACGAAGACAAAAGTGACAATCCTTTTGCTTACTACACTGCAACTATTACCAACAGTTTTACCAGAGTGCTTAACCTGGAAAAGAAGGGTCAAAATATCAGAGACGACATACTGGAACAGAATGGACTGAATCCCAGTTATACCCGACAGTTTGCGAACAGTGACGCAAAAACATCAGAGTAAAGTATGAACTTATTTAAAAAGGCAATATTTTTTACAGACATACATTTCGGACTGAAATCCAACTCCAGAATACACAACACAGACTGTTTAAACTTTATAGACTTTGTAATTGAACAAGGCAAAGTAAACGACTGTGAGACCTGTGTGTTCCTGGGAGACTGGCATCATAACCGTGCAAGTTTAAACATTAGTACACTCAACTATAGTGTGCAAGCAATTGACAAACTCAGTGAAGGTTTTGCAAATGTGGTGTTCCTGCCTGGCAATCATGATGAACACTATCGTGATACCAGAGAGATGAACAGCATTGTGTGGGCAAAGAAGTATGACAATGTCAGACTGTATGATGATATCACAGTGGAAGATGATGTATGTGTTATGCCCTGGCTGGTTGGCAAAGAGTTTGCCAGAGTGCCCAAAATAGAAGCCAAGTATATGTTTGGACATCTGGAGTTGCCTAACTTTTACATGAACGCTATGGTGCGTATGCCAGATGTGGGCGAGCTCAAACGTGAGGATCTTAAATGTGACACTGTGTTTACTGGCCACTTCCATAAACGTCAGACACACAAAAACATCACATACATTGGCAATGCGTTTCCACACAACTATGCAGACGTTGCAGATGATGATCGTGGCGTGATGATACTGGAATGGGGTGCTGAGCCTGAGTATGTTGCCTGGCCAGATGCACCTAAGTACAGACGCTTTCAGTTAAGTGAAGTGCTTGAGAACACTGAGCAATTGCTTAAACCCAACATGTATTGCAGAGTAGAACTGGATATTGATATCAGTTACGAGGAGGCAAACTTTATCAAAGAACAGTTTATACCAGAGTTTGGCATGCGTGAGCTTGCACTTATACCCAGAGCAGGCGAAGAGGATCATGCACAGGAGTTCGAAGGCGAACTAAACTTTGAGAGTGTGGACAGCATTGTGACGTCACATCTGACACAGTTGGATAGTCCCCAATACGACAAAACTTTAATGTTGGATATCTACCAGAATCTATAGTATAATAAAACATGTCTAGAGAAAGATATCAATAATGTTAAAATTTAGTAATACTACATCTTGGAAAAATTATGAAAGTTTTAATACGGTAGTTGGCAACAGCAGGATGAGGTGCTCCACAGATGCAGTTTTACTATATGATTTATTTTTAAATTTTAAGTTTAACAATTACTTGGAAATAGGAATACATCAAGGATTAACTTCTGGTCTAGTTTATGAATGCAATCCAGGTATCAATATCACAGGAATAGATATCAAACTTCAATTAGAGTTATTTGCATCGCTTTATCCTGACTGCAAAAGAATAAATTACTTACACGATAGTAGAACTTTTGATTTTACACAACTTGGCAAATTTGATTTGATACTTATAGACGGCAACCACACTAGTGAGTTTGTGTTATCTGATATTGAAAACTGCGTACCAATGCTTGAAGATAATGGCGTGCTTATATTAGATGATTGGGAACTTCCAGATGTAAACATGAACCGAGAAAATTTGTACAAGCTGGGACTTCAGCCATTTCTAAGACTTCAACAATGTGAATTGTGGCATAGGGGAAATAATGACAGATCCGAATACCTAGATGGATTATTTTTTAGCAAACTTGCAAATTTTTTAACTATTGATACCTTAACTGAATACCATATTAAAATAGTAACAGTTAAAGGACTCAACTGCTTAAATGAAGATTTGCCATTGGCTAGGCAAATCTTATTATACTACGATTTGTAAATTAAAAAACCGGATGCATATGCATGTTTAAACTGAATACGCTAATATCAAAATTTATGATAAAGCCTACTCTTATACACTATCCAAGCGGCGGGTTTGGAAACTACATTAACGTACTTGTTAGTGAGTGTTTTGACGCTATTGATAATTTAAATTACAATTTTAAATTCAGCAGTGATGGTAATAGTCATAGTTACCCTCGAACACTCTGGAAGCATTACGGCGTTTTAGAATTAGGTACTCTTGGACAAAGACAGGACTTAATATTAGTGGACAGCGGCATTGATAAAGATTACATAGAACCCATAACTGAAAGATTTCCGAACAGTCCTATAATTAGGATGTGTATTGACGAGCAAAGTAAAAGTATTGTAACACAAACCTGCAGATATAAAGCAGAAGGAAAACAATTTATATTTGATGGTGAGTGGTGGGAAAAAAGAGAACAGTACACGCTAATGTATCACTATGGCAAAGAAAACAACGACTACTATATTAATAACTTTAAACCATTAGACGGTTGTACTAACATTAACATAAGTGATTTGTTTGTAAACTTTGATAAAGTGTTAGATCAGTTGTCAACAGTAGTTGGTTCTTACGATAAAGACAAAGCATACGAGCTTCACAACGGCTTCTTAGAATCAAACAACAGATATTATAAAGCCCAAGAACTAGTTAATATAGTACAGACCGCATTAGAAACAAAAAATCATGTTAAGTTAGACGATTATAGTTTGCATGATCAAGGATACTTGCTCTTTTGGCTCGAAAGAAAGTATAATATTAAAGAAATACCTCCGTACGACTACAGAGAATGGTTCAAACACACGAAAGAAATTGAAACTTGTTTAAAATTAATACGTTAACAGTAAAAAACTTTATGAGCGTGGGGAATCAAACTCAGGCTATCGACTTTGACCGTAAAGACTTAACTCTTGTACTTGGTGAAAATTTAGATCAAGGAGGTGACGACTCAGG
>MDSV01054616.1_pt1 | contig 14269 bp, 16 predicted proteins | sample 810851 | NCBI WGS metagenome assembly MDSV01 (sample SAMN05326640, study PRJNA326480) | marine metagenome | isolation source: seawater | place: Atlantic Ocean: North East | collected 2012 | reverse complement strand
GGGGTAGTTTTATCTTCGCGCCTTTTTTTGTTGTTTGGCATGAAAAATGCCGGGGTGGTCTAGACAAAATTAGAAAATTGTAAATGAAATGTATTACCCGATCTTACTGGATCGCACCATTTATTTGTGTTTTTTCCCGCAACAGTGTATAATAATGCAGGAGAATCTAATTATGACTGAACAATCCAATTGTTGTAAATCTAAATCTAACTGCTCGCCCACAAAGGTAGAGTCGGAACTCAGCTGCAAGGCTACCGCCGAATTGAATGAATCTGTGGTAGATGACTTGCAAAAGGCTGACGCATCTTTAAAGGACTTATTAAAAGAGGAACCACATGAGTCAGAACATCAAGATATCGAAAAACCGAATACTTGAACTTGGTAAAGCCAATAATAAAAATTATAATATTGAACTATGTGGAACTGCCGCTCTAGCTAGCGTGAACAAGGACTTACAGGCCGCTGTTAATGAAGGCTTCGTAGACTTAGAGAAAAGTTGTTTCAAAGATAATTATGTTGATGAACAATTATTTTATTGCATAGACAGGGTTAGCAACGCTGATTCCTCATCTGTACTGTGTGAAATCGGTATTGGTACTGTTATAGATAAGGGACAGACCCTTAAACGCATTAACCCCATGTTCTACGTTGAAGATGAAGAAACTGTACCTAGTAATAATAAATTTAGAGAATTCTTTTCTGATACGCCCAACACACATATTCTTGTTACTACTTATACCCCTACGCACTTTGGTCAATTTTTTGTACAAAAAAATACAATGTTTGCCACTAGCACTGAACCATATATACCCTTGATGGTATCTGTGGATGATAATTCTCTTATAGGTAGATTTGATGATGATATTCAATCAATTTCATTCAATGATTTGCACAATGACACTATTACGCATATACAAAAATATACTAAGCAACTTATCTTAAAAAGCTCTCGCTTGGACGTAAAGAAGATTAAAACCAACCAACTTACTTTAGACCCACATAAAAAACCCGATGCAAAACGTGGAACCCTGTTCTACAATGATAACGTAGATGCCTTACAATATTTTGATGGTAAAGTGTGGAGGACTATACTATGTCAGGATAGTTGATGAAAATACCAAAAAATATGTCAGAAGAACAGGTACTTTCTTCTATAGACGCTATTGTTAATAGGATAGCACATAAATATACATTTTATGGTTATGATGTAGAAGATATAAAACAAGAAGCATTTATTATATGCTTAGATGCATTAAACCGTTATGATGAGAAACGCCCCCTAGAAAACTTCCTTTCCGTCAATTTGTCTAATAGACTTAAAAACTTTATCAGAGACAATCATTTCGTCAAGAATAATGATCACAAGAAAAAGGTCAAACAACCATTTTCGCTTAGTACTGAAAATTTAATTAATGAAGAAATAAATCTAGAAGAACAAATAGCCAATAAAGAAATATTTGAAAAAATAGATATAGATCTGCCAGCAACCCTAAGAGAAGATTATCTTAAATTATTAAATGATATCCCAGTACCTAAAGTACGTAAAGAAAAAATATTTGAAGCCATAAGGAATATTATAGCAAATGCGCAAGGGTAGAATTTCAAAAGACGAAGGCAGAACAATATCTAGACTTATTGACAGTCTGGCGGTAGAAGATATAGCCCAACAGCTCAATAGATCCGTATCTTCCGTAGAGGACTATATTAAAAGAGAATTTAAGGTAGGATTGTCTAATTTAGAGATAGCAGCTTACTCCCTAGAAGATCGCCCCTATTGGGTAGAGCTAGAAGCCCAATTTACTCACGATGAATTAGAACTATTTAAATATCACTGGTCCCGTATTATATCTCAGTTTAAAGACGATGTATTCCCAACTGAAGAATTACAGGTAGTAGATGTAATTAAACTAGAATTGTTAATGAATAGATGCTTAAAAGGCAACAAAGAGAATATTGAACAGATCAATACATATGATCACATGATACAAGACGAACGAGCCAGAGACAAAGATCAACAAGACTATGACTATATTATTAACTTAGAAAGACAGGTTGCTTCTCTGAGGGCATCGCAGGAAAGCCTAAATCGTGATTACAGGGAATTGCAGGCTAAGAAGAGCGCGATGCTCAAAGAAATGAAAGGAACCCGTGAGCAGCGAATTAAGAGACTTGAGGATAGCAAGCAGAGTTTTACTAGTTGGGTGGCTGCTCTTATGCAAGATCCAGAAAGAATGAAAAACTATGGAATAGAAATGGAAAAGATGCGTTTAGCAATGAACAAAGAGCAAAAGCGACTTGCGTCTTTTCATAAATATGAAGATGGAACAGTAGATCAACCATTTTTAACACCAGATACTGTAAAGGATTGACATGGACCCAGAATCACTTTCCGTCATTTTACCATGTTGGAGCATGGCGATTGGACTTGAGCTACTAGTGGTTTGGTTTTTTATCAATTTAACAAGGACAAAGAAATGAAACCTTTAACAGTACTTACATTAACTTATAATAGATATAAGCTTTTGCAAGAAGCTATTTATTCTTTTGTATCCCAAGGTGCTGACGATTGTGAAATGTTAATTATAAATGATCAAGCTAAAGTTGATTATGTGTGCGACATACCTAATGTAAGAATTATTAATTGTAAAACCAGATTTCCTTCTATATTTGATAAACTACTATTTGGATTTGCACAAGCTAATAATGAATATGTATATAGGCTAGACGATGATGATTTATTAGCTGAAAAATCATTTATAAAATGTCAAGAAGAAATTCATAATAATCCCGGATATGATTTATACAGATCTGAACATATCCATTTCACTAGTTCTAATGTATACAGGGGAATGTCGGGATCTGTCAATAATGGTAATATATTTTCTAAAACATTTGTGGCTAGCCTAGATAGAGAAGAGGCTGCTAAAAAAAATTCACTAAGTATAGGCGAAGATCAATACATGATATACCACGCTCAACCAAAGACATATACATTTGAATTCCCCTCAATGATATATAGATGGGGGATGGGAACGCACCACATTAGTGGCACTGGCCTAAAAGATCCAAAAGAGGTTAATGCCGCTGCCGATGCTAGTTTTGTGAATATGGAACAAGGCACTATAAAATTAGAGCCAGTATTTAAAAATGATTATTACTACACAATTAGGCAACAGGTTACAGGACAATAATGAAAAAAGCTATAATAACAGGAGTTACTGGTCAGGATGGAAGCCATTTAGCGGATCTATTGCTTGGAAAAGATTATCAAGTTATAGGTATGGCTAGAAGATCCAGTGTTGACACTAGCCAAAGAATTAAACATCTATCTTCTAATAATAATTTCAAATTAGTCGAGGGAGACATTACAGATGTTAGCAGTGTAATAAATATACTAACAAATAACGCTGACGTAGATGAAATCTATAATCTAGCGGCACAATCGCATGTGGCAACCTCTTTTAATCAACCAGCAATAACTTGGGATATTACCGGGAAAGGATGTTTAAATATCTTACAGGCGTTGGTAGATTTAAATATGCATGACGCACGTTTTTACCAAGCTTCTTCTAGCGAAATGTTTGGAAGCTCCTACGACGTAGATAAGCACGGAGGGAAATACCAAAATGAAGAAACGAAATTTATGCCCAACTCCCCATATGCTATCGCTAAGTGCGCTGCTCATCATTCCGTTCGTTTATATCGGGATGCTTACGGGTTACATGCTAATTCTGGTATTCTTTTTAATCACGAAGGACCGAGAAGGGGAGAGACGTTTGTTACGCAAAAAATAATACAATGGATATCTAATTTCAAAAAATGGCTTACTTATACAGATTTGGATTTATTTCCTACAGATTTCACAAAAGACCACATAGTAATACATAGGGAGAGCTTTCCAAAACTACGTCTTGGGAACATCAAAGCTTGCAGAGATTGGGGATACGCTGTAGATTATGTCAAAGCAATGTGGATGATGTTACAACAAAAAAATCCAGACGATTATGTTATATGTACTGGAGTAACATCTAGCATAGAAGATTTTCTTGATATAGCTTTTACCCACGCTGGTCTTGATGATTGGGAGAGATTCATAGTTAAAGATCCAAAATTCTATAGACCATACGACGTTCCATATTTAAAAGGCGATTATTCTAAAGCAAAAAATGTATTAGGATGGGAACCAGAATATGACTTAGAAAGGTTAGTAAAATTGATGTTAGATGGCAAATTACAGACTGTCAGTTGACTTGGTTGACTTATACCCCTTGTTGTTAGGTTACGATCTTAGAGAATACAGGCTACCTTTTTCGCTATATATTTTAGAGGCAGACAACGCAGACGACGCCTGTCACGAAATGATGATTAGAATAATGAGAGCATTATTAAAAAGAGACAACAGTATAGAGACTAGAGTTATTTGTAGAAAAATAAGAAGATGCATGAGAATAGATAAAGTAGAATGTTTATGAGAAATTACGACGACCCAGTATATAAAGATTTTAGAATAAAAGTATTAAAAAGAGATAGATTTACATGCAAAATGCCGGGATGTAAAAACAAGAAGAATTTACAAGTGCATCATATATCGAAATGGACAGGAGCTTCTGCTCTCAGGTATGAAGTCTCAAATGGAATTACTTTATGTAAATACTGTCACAAATCAGTAACAGGAAAAGAGTCCCACTACGAACATGTGTTTAGAGAAATAATAAATGAGTAAATATAAACAAGCTCCTGATTTTACAGTTATAAAAGATACTCGTGAGCAAGACGGGTATTTTTTTAGCAAGTTCAATACTTGCGCTGGTATGATTGAGCATAAACTAGATACTGGAGATTATTCTATCCAAGGATTGGAAGATAAGGTATGTGTTGAGCGAAAAGGCTGTGTAGAAGAATTAGCTCAAAATCTAGGATCTAAAAAACAAGCATTTTTAAGAGAGATTGAAAGGATGCAATCTTTTCCTCACAAATATATGATTCTTGAATTTTCTTTAGATGAGTTATTAAAGTTTCCCAAAGAGACTAGAATACCTCTAAAAAACAAAGCATCTGTAAAAATAACTGGTAGATACATGCTTAAATGTCTAATAGAATTTCAATTGTATAATGACGTTCATGTAGTTTTCTGTGGAGATAAGCATACTGCATTCTTGGCTGTAAGTAGCATATTCAAGAGGGTGAATGAAATGTATACCATCGGGAGAAAGTCATGAATAATGCAGATAAAGATTTGTTATATGATCTTCATAATTATGGCGCTAATGTAGACACGAGAGAAATATTTCTACATAATTATTATACTTCAGACGGAGATGAAAATCCGGGCGTGGAGTATAAGATGTCTAATACTTTTCTGAAGAATATTAGAGCGCTGGAGATAAAGTCTGACAAACAAATTACAATACACATGCAAAGCGTTGGAGGTGAGTGGTCTGATGGAATGGCTATATATGACGCGATAGTAATGTCCAAGTGTTATATAACAATCATTGCTTATGGTCAGGCAGAGTCGATGAGTAGCATTATATTACAGGCTGCTGACAGAAGGTTAATGACGCCTAATACGTATTTTATGTCTCATTATGGCAGCACAGCTGCTGGTGGTGAATATCAAAGCGTACAAAATTGGGTAAAGTATGAAAAAAGAATATGTGATATTATGTTAGACATATACTCCGCCAGTTGTATTGGTGGTGAGTTTTTCAAAGAAAAATATGGTCATAGTCCTGACCAAGACAAGGTTAAGACATTTTTAACTAGAAAGTTAAAGTCTGGAGATTGGTATTTAAATGCAGAGGATGCAGTATACTATGGGTTTGCAGACGAAATAATAGATTCATGGCAAAAGCTAAAATAAAGACTATTGACGAAGCGTGGTTAGGTTTAGACGGAATTGAAAACGATCTGTTTAATCCTATGTCCATACTTAAAGTCTCTGATGATGATTTTAATATTAAGCTTGCTTGGCTTATGACAAGACCAGAGTATTTATCATTTATATGTAAAGAAATATTGAACGTACAATTACTTCCATCTCAGGCTTTATTCCTGAAAGAAGTGTGGAATCGTAAATTCCCAATGCTGATAGCTAGTCGAGGTTTTGGCAAGTCTTTTATGCTAGCCTTGTATGCTGTGCTTAGGGCGCTCATATTGCCCCGCAGAAAGGTTGTAGTTGTAGGAGCCGCATTCCGGCAGTCTAAAGTCCTTTTTGAGTATATGGAGACAATATGGCGCAATTCTCCAATGCTCAGGGATATGTGTGATGGTGACAGCGGTCCTAGACGAGATACTGATAGGTGTACACTTCGTTTGAACGAAAGTACTGTAACATGCCTACCTCTTGGCGATGGTCAAAAGATTAGAGGTCAAAGAGCTAACGATATCATTGCTGACGAATTTGCATCTATACCAAGAGAAATATTCGAAAATGTTGTAGCTGGCTTTGCGGCTGTTAGCGCAGACCCTATCGCAAATGTGAAAAGACTAGCGGCGCAAAAGAAGGCAGAAGAGTTGGGCGTTATGATGGAAGAAGAAGAAAAAGAAGTTAAGAAAGATAATCAAATTATTCTATCTGGCACTGCATATTATGACTTCAATCACTTTGCCACGTATTGGAAGAAATGGAAGTCTATAATACAAAGTCAGGGTAAGATCAATAAACTGCGAGAAATATTTGGAGAAGACCCACCAGAAAGTTTTGATTGGAGTCAGTATTCTATTATACGTATGCCTTACGAGCTTTTACCCAAAGGTTTCATGGACGCAGACCAAGTTGCTAGATCTAAGGCTACTGTTCATACTGGTATATATCAAATGGAATACGGCGCATGTTTTACTAGAGATAGCCAAGGGTTTTTCAAGCGATCTCTAATTGAATCCTGCGTAGTTTCTCAAGAAAATGCAATAAAAGACTCTCAGGGCAATGAAATTAGTTTTGAAGCTGTCCTGATGGGGGAAAAAGATAAAAAATATATTTTTGGCGTTGACCCTGCATCAGAGGTAGATAATTTTAGCATTGTAGTCTTAGAGGTTGGCCTAGATCACCGAAAGATCGTACACTGCTGGACTACCACTAGGTCTGAGCATAAAGAAAAGGTAAAGAAGGGCTATTCAACTGAGTCTGACTTCTATTCTTATTGTGCTAGGAAAATTAGAGATCTTATGAAATTGTTTCCATGTATACATATAGCTATGGACGCTCAGGGTGGAGGCGTGGCTGTTATGGAATCTTTGCATGATAATGATAAAATACAAGAGGGAGAACTACCAATATGGCCCACAATAGATGAAAACAAAGAAAAAGATACAGACGATGAAAGAGGATTGCATATTTTAGAGATGTGTCAATTTGCTAAATATGATTGGTTAGCCGAGTCAAATCATGGTATGAGAAAAGACTTTGAAGATAAAGCTCTCCTTTTTCCTTTTTTCGATTCCCTAAGCGTAGATATATCTAACCATGAAGACAACACAAAAGGCAGGATGTTTGATACGCTAGAAGAATGTATACTAGATATAGAAGAGCTAAAAGATGAGTTGTCTATGATACAAATGACTCAAACAACTGCTGGTAGAGATCGTTGGGATACCCCCCAAGTTGTAATAGGAACAGGCAAGAAAAGCAAAATGAGAAAAGATAGATATTCAGCTTTGCTCATGGCTAACATGGCTGGCAGAGTCTTACAAAGGACTCCAGATCAAGCAGACTATCAGTTTTATGGAGGTTTTGCTACTGGAGACAGAATGGAAAAAGCTGAAGAAAATTCGTATACTGCACCGAACTGGTTTAAAGATTACATGAAAGATGTGTATTAATATATACAGTCTAACTATCAATTGAATTGAGGCACAAACAATATGAATGAAGAAATGATCACATGGTCCGACGATGATTTTAATAGCAAGTCAGAGGCCATGTCTAAGTTTAACGACAATATTGAATCTTATACTGGGCTATCTAAAACTCAGGGGAATCATTACAGACATTTTATAGACATTGAGCCTAATCGCTCTGTCAAGCCGGGATTCCATAGTAGTGACTATTATGCCTTTAGACCCGAAGAAGCTGTCCCCCAACAGCAGAGAAGGGTAATCAAGATGTGTATGGACGCATACGACAAAGTTGGGATTATTCGTAATATCATTGATTTAATGGGCGACTTTGGTAGTCAGGGCATCCAGATTGTACATAAAGATAAAAGTGTAGAAAAATTCTACCAACAATGGTTCAAGAATGTTAATGGAAAAGAAAGGTCTGAAAGATTTCTTAATAACTTATATAAAACTGGTAATGTTATCATATATCGCAGTCATGCTAATGTCACTCCACAGCTTAAAAATTATATGAAGGCTTTGTCTTCTGATATCAAAGTCGAAGTGCCAAATATGACTAAAAATCAAATCCCTTGGAGATATAACTTTTTCAACCCCCTGTCTGTAAAGATGAAAGATGGTAACTTATCATTATTTATGGGCAAGCAAAATTATACCATTACCACTAATTCTTTCTTTGACAAATACAGAGCTGGAGATATTCCTAGCCATGTTATAGAAACACTTCCTCCAGCTATCAAGCAAAGCCTGCTGCGTGGAGAGCGAGATATTCCTCTTGATCCAGAAAGACTCAGCGTATTTTACTATAAAAAAGACGATTGGAAACAATGGGCGAATCCTATGATATATGCTATTCTAGATGATATAATCATGCTAGAAAAGATGAGGCTCGCTGATTTGTCTGCTCTTGATGGAGCTATTTCAAACATACGTCTTTGGACCTTGGGTAATTTAGATCATAAGATATTACCTAATAAAGCAGCTATTAATAAACTTAGAGACATTCTTGCCAGTAACGTCGGTGGTGGTACTATGGAACTTGTCTGGGGTCCAGAATTATCATTTCAAGAATCTCATAGCGAAGTATATAAGTTCTTAGGTTCCGAGAAATATACTTCCGTATTGAACAGCATCTATGCTGGACTTGGTGTCCCGCCGACGCTTACTGGTATGGCTACAAATGGCGGTGGTTTTACTAACAATTTCATATCTCTTAAAACGCTGGTTGAACGTTTGCAATATGGCAGAGATCATCTAATTAGATTCTGGGAGAAAGAATTGGAGCTTGTCCGACAGGCTATGGGCTTTAGATTTAAGGCTCATATCCAATTTGACCAAATGACACTATCTGACGAGGCTGCTGAAAAGAATCTATTAATTCAGCTTGCAGACAGAGATATAATCAGTCACGAGACTTTACTTGAAAGGTTCAATGAGATCCCTCAAATAGAAAACATTAGAATTAAGCGTGAGCTTAATAAGCGTGATACTATTGGGCCAGAAAAAGCTGGACCATTTCACCCACCGCCACCTCCAGAATTGGAAGAGAAGCCGGAGGAACCTCAAGCTCCAAACATTCTCGTGGAAGAAGAAAATGGAAGACCTTTATTTAAAAAGGACGATAAGCCTAGAAAAAAAAGGGTTGAACAACCAAAGTCTAAACCCGGAGTAGCTGAATTGCTACAGTGGTCTAATGAAGCGTTTGCTCATATATCAGACTGCGTAAATAGTGCTTATCTTAAATCTAAGCAAAAGAATAATCTAAGACAGCTTACCAAGGCTGAGTGTAAGTCTCTTGAAGGTCTTAAAGTTCAGATCTTTGCCAGTTGTTCTGCTTTTGACGAAATAGACGATAATTATATTCATAGCAAATTGCTTAATGTCACTTCTACGCCTGTATCTTTTACTAAAGCTATGGTAGACCAAAATGTAAATATTGACGATATGACTTTAGATCAATATAGATTTGGTGTGGTTGGTGTCTTTGTCCAGCAAACCCTGCAAAATTACGCTTTTTGACATTTTTTGTGTATAATGTTGATGAGAGGGTAAATATGAAAATATTCGCAGCAGAAATTAAAGATAATATCGCTGAACTTGTACAAACGAGTACAAGCTTGGCCTATTGTATGCCCGCAGAATTGACTGAACCTTCTCAGCAAAACGCTATTGATTTTGCAGAAAAGATTAAAGCTGATAGCGCCAATCCTAAACAGGTAGATTTATTTTATTTGAAGTCTATTCTTGTTTCTACGGGTTGGAATAAAAATGATGATGTATTCAACGCGACCGCAACGTGGGATGCGCGTGATACACCTGAAGATAAACAATTCAATTTTATGCACAATGAGAATGATATTATTGGGCATATTACTGGAAGCTATGTTGTTGATCGTAACGGCGACAAGATAGAGTCCGACACTCAGCCGGATGATTTTGATATTATCACTGAGGCTGTGTTATATAATAGCTGGACAGATCCAGAAAATAGACAACGCATGAATCAGATTATTGCCGAAATTGAAGAAGGCAAATGGTTTGTTTCTATGGAGTGTTTGTTTGCTGGCTTTGACTATGCTTTATTAGACGAAAGTGGTAATGCCAAGCTACTCGAACGTAACGAGGGTTCAGCATTTTTAACTAAACATTTACGTGCCTATGGTGGTAATGGAGAATATGAAGGCTACAAAATTGGTAGATCATTAAGACAGATTTCTTTTTCTGGTAAAGGTCTTGTATCTAAACCAGCAAATCCAAGAAGTGTGATACTTGATGCTAGCAAGGCTTTCTGTGTAAACTCTAAATCAAATACTTTAACTATGTTTCCTCAAGGAGAAAATGACATGTCAGATTCAAATCTTTTAGAGAAGCAGCTTGCCGATATTACCAGTGAGCTAGCCTCTGCTAAAGAAGAAAATGCAACATTGCGTGAGCAGATCTCAACGGCTTCTGAAAAAGAAGCTTCTGAAGCTGCTGCTAAACTAGAAGAAGCAGTTGCTGAAAAAGAAGAAGCTATCAAAGCTTTGGAAGCAGCTGTTGCTGAAAAGGAAGCTACCATTACAGAACTTCAAGCAGCAGCTGAAACAGCTGAAGCTGACATGAAGGAAAAAATGGAAGAGCTTCAAAAGATGAAGAAGGAAAAGAAAGCTGAAGCTCGTATGGCTGCGCTTCTTGACCTTGGTTTGGAAGCTGAAGAAGCTGAAGAATCCCTTGCTTCTTATGAAGAGCTTGATGACGCTACGTTTGACCTCATCTTGGCTGCTGTCAAGAAGATGGAAGAAAAGAAGTCAGTCAAGAAAGACGAAGAAACAGACGCAGACCCTAAGAAAAATATGGCTGCTGAAGAGACTGAAGAAACAACAGAAGCTGAAGTTGAAGAAGCTGAAGCTGAAGTTGCTGCTGAAGAAGCTCTTGAAGAAGTAGAAACAACTGAAGCAACTTTGGTTGACGCTTCTGACGAAACCGATGAAATCGAAGCAACTCGTGCGAGTGTCGCTGATTGGCTTCAAAACAATGTACTTAGCAAATAATTACAGGAGAAAATAATTATGGCTCTAAAATCAGATAGATACGAACTCCAGACTGACATTAGCTTTTTCTGTGACACGGTGCTTGATCGCGGCGTTGTCGTAGTATACCAAGACAGTGATGGCTCTGGTGCAGCTATGGATCAGGGCGTAGCCGTTGTTGGTTGCGAAGTCGCTGTTTCCGATAGCGTTCCAGCTGGAATCCTTCTTAACGATGTAGTTAATAAGGATCTCACAAGAACTCACCTCAACCAGCATAAGGATGAGGTACAAAAGGGTGGTAAGGTTACTGTACTCCGCAAGGGTTACGTTTTGACCAATGCTATCGAAGATGGTCTTAGCCCAGATATTCATGCTGGCGATCTTGCTTATCTTTCAGACGCTACTTCAGCCACATCCGGTCCCGGCAATACTAACGAAGTTGGCTTTTTGAGCAACCTTGCTGGGTCGAATGGTAAAGTAGTAGGCCGATTCTTATCAGCTAAGGATGCTGACGGTTATGCTAAAATCGAAGTAAACCTTCCCTGATAAAATAATATAACTAAGGAGAAATTTAATTATGCCTATTAATGAAAGACCTAGTGATGAATTCATCGCTCTGCTGAAAAAATCAGGAGATAGTGATGTCAATGTAGCACAAGCTGCGCAGCGTGAATTCGCTAAAGCTCTTGAGCTACCACTCCGCAAGGGTGTCCTTGTCGGAAACATTCTTGGTAACATTTTTGAAACCATTAATGTAGAAGCTGGCTCAACCACTGAATTCCCTCTTGATCTTATCAGTCCCGGACTTGAAGGCGAACATGTCGCTTATACGAATCCCGGTCATGGTAGAATTCCAGAGCGTTCGGTTGAAGGTGACTACGTAATGATTCCAACATACAGCGTTGCATCATCTGTGGATTATCTCCTCCGATATGCTCGTGAAGCACGTTGGGACATTGTTGGTCGAGCCATGCAAGTCATGGAAGCTGGCTTTGTGAAGAAGATGAATGACGATGGCTGGCACACGATCCTTGCCGCTGGTACTGATCGTAACGTCCTCGTATTCGACGGTGACGCCGTTCAAGGTATGTTCACCAAGAGACTTGTTTCTCTTATGCAAACCGTTATGCGCCGCAACAGTGGTGGTAACAGCGCTTCTGTTGGTCGCGGTCGTTTGACTGACCTTTATGTTTCGCCAGAAGCTCTTGAAGATATCCGCAACTGGGGTATTGATCAGGTTGACGAAGTAACTCGTCGTGAGATCTATTCCGCTCCAGAAAATGGTGCGCCAATTACCCGCATCTTTGGTGTAAATCTTCATGATCTTGACGAACTTGGTGTTAGTCAGGAATACACATCGTTCTTTGACGATGCTAGTGGCTTGAATGGATCTCTCGCTTCTAATGACGACGAACTCGTTATTGGACTCGACCAATCAAGCAATGACAGCTTTGTTATGCCTGTCAAGGAGCAGCTTCAAGTTTACGAAGATCCTACCCTCCACCGTCAGCAAAGAGCTGGCTACTATGGCTGGGCAGAACTTGGCTTTGGCGTACTAGACAATCGTAGAGTGATCCTCGGCTCATTCTAGTCTAAATAGCGCTAAAAACGGCTGTTTTATAAAAAAGCCACCTTCATATGCGTGAGGGTGGCTTTGTTTTTGTGTATATTACGATAGATATCTTTATTAGGATCATTCTAAACGGAGACTCCACATGGCTGCTTTATCGGACTATTTAGAGTCAGGTGTTTTGAATCATATTTTCCGAGGTTCTGACTTTCCTAAGCCTTCATCAATTGCTATCGCTCTGACTTCTGATGTCGCTACAGACTCTCAAAATGGCTCAACAATACCTGAACTACCTACAACCAATTCATCTATTTCCACGGGTTATGCAAGAGTTGATCTTGGTGATCCAGCTGCTAATGGAAACAATTCTTGGAATGATATTGGTCTAGACGACACTACTGCTTTTGCTGTATTTGCTGAAGATAGTGTGGAACACAGTGGATATTTTTATCCTTTGTATCTTACGTCTAACGCTGCTGAAACCAACGACGTAGCTCCTGCTGGGGGTACAGCTGGTTTTGTAGAATATACATTCAATGATTTCGAGAATACATTCTATGCTCCTGCTAATTTAGATGAAAGTGGCGTTGCGTCTAATCCCGGATATCTAATTTACGAGGGAAATGGTTTTATCAAAAATAAAACACAGCTAGTATTCAATACAGCTTTATCAGATTGGGGATGGGTTTCTGGTATAGCTATCCTTGACACTACTACTCATGGCGATGGAAACTTGCTGATGTATGCAGAATTAAACAACCCGAGGTATGTATATACTGGAGACAGCATAAAGTTTGATTCTAATGCATTGGAAATCAGTTTAAATTAATTAGCTCATTTCACTTAGGGGATGCTTTAGATGATTTTAAGTAAATCAGATCTGATATATAATATCAAAAATGAGTTAACAGATAATGTTTCCGAAGCTATAACGCCTTATCATATACGACATAATCTCCTAGATGTCGTAGATTCTGTTGCTAGCATTTTAGCCAATGAAGACGTTGTTGCTAAAAACATTGCTACGTCAGAAACCAGATCTACTAGAGTTGGACAATTTACTCTAGATAGATTAAAAATTAATAATTATACTAGCATTGACAATACAGCCCTTGGATACTCCTCTCTTAAACATACTACCACGGGAGAGAGAAATACAGGTCTTGGCTCTCAATCTTTGATATCTAATGTTACTGGTAACGATAATATAGCCATTGGCTCTTTATCTAATTACGCAGTCACTACTGGTTCCTCTAATATTGGTTTAGGGAACTATTCTTTGCTTGGCGTTAGAACTGGCAATCACAATATAGCAATAGGGCATGGTGCTGGTTACTACATTGATACTGAT